>ERZ780212.1057-NODE-1057-length-23871-cov-2.035522_pt1 | contig 23871 bp, 25 predicted proteins | sample MGYA00511364_ERZ780212 | MGnify/ENA primary metagenome ERZ780212 (study PRJEB29588, sample SAMEA2147991) | human gut metagenome | biome: human gut; feature: human-associated habitat; material: faeces | place: Denmark | collected 2008/2010 ... | reverse complement strand
AGCGCTCAACATGAGTTCAGCAGGCTAAGTATTTTCAAGTAGGAGGGACTAAAGAATGTCTGAGGCAAAATGGTATATTCTCCATACCTATTCCGGTTACGAAAACAAGGTTGCCGGCAACATTATGAAGGTCGTTGAAAACAACAACCTGCACCATTTAATCGAAGAAGTTATGGTTCCTACCGAAACAGTGGTTGAGGAACACGACGGCAAGACGAAGACTTATGAAAGCAAGCTCTTCCCGAGTTACGTTTACGTTAAGATGATACTGACCGATGAGTCGTGGTACATCTGCCGTAACACGAGAGGTTGCACAGGTTTCGTAGGCCCCGGATCAAAGCCCATACCGCTGACAGACGAAGAGGTAAAGAACCTCGGCGTTACGACAAAGGTCGCAGAGATTTCATTTGCAGTAGGCGATACAATAAAGATTGTATCCGGTTCTCTTGAAGGTTTCGAAGGAACGGTTGATTCGATCGACGAGGAGAACGGTACTGCACAGGTTACGGTTTCCATGTTCGGAAGACCTACACCGGCAACGGTAGAAATATCCGCTGTCCAGAAAGTAGAAATTTAAGTTCTAATTGTTATTTTGGAGGTTGAGTAAAATGGCTCAGAAGGTTACAGGATTTATAAAATTACAAATTCCTGCCGGTAAAGCAACGCCGGCTCCCCCGGTTGGTCCTGCATTAGGTCAGCACGGTGTAAACATTATGGCGTTTACAAAGGAATTCAACGAGCGTACAAAGAATGACGCAGGTCTTATTATCCCTGTTGTTATCACAGTTTACGCCGACAGAAGCTTTTCATTTATTACAAAGACTCCGCCTGCTGCCGTTCTTATCAAGAAGGCTTGCGGAATTGAAACAGCATCAGGTGTTCCCAACAAGAACAAGGTTGCCAAGATCACTAAGGCTCAGGTTCAGCAGATTGCTGAAACCAAGATGCGTGACTTAAACGCAGGTTCTATCGAAGCTGCTATGTCTATGATTGCCGGCACAGCTCGTTCAATGGGTATTGAAGTAGTTGACTAATTAAGACGGTGGGAGGATAATTTCCGTTATACCACAAGGAGGATAATGAATGAAACAAGGTAAGAAATACGTTGACAGCGTAAAGCTGATCGACAGCACTAAAGCATACGATTCAAGCGAAGCTCTCGACTTAGTTTGCCAGACTGCAAAGGCTAAGTTCGATGAAACAGTTGAGCTTCACGTTAGACTCGGTGTTGACTCACGTCACGCTGATCAGCAGGTAAGAGGCGCAGTTGTACTGCCCAACGGTACAGGTAAGACTGTTCGTACACTGGTTTTCGCTAAGGGCGAAAAGATCCAGGCTGCTATCGACGCAGGTTCTGATTTCGTTGCTGATGATGATACAGTTAAGAAGATTAACGACGGTTGGATGGACTTCGACGTTGTAATCGCAACTCCCGATATGATGGGTGTTGTAGGACGTTTAGGTAAGGTTCTCGGTCCCCGTGGTCTTATGCCTAACCCCAAGGCAGGTACAGTTACTCCTGATGTTGCTAAGGCAATTTCAGAAGCTAAGGCAGGTAAGATTGAATACCGTCTTGACAAGTCTAACATAATCCACTGCCCCATAGGCAAGGCATCATTCGGTAAGGAGAAGCTCGAGCAGAACTTCAACACACTGATGGACGCTATAGTTAAGGCTAAGCCCTCCGCTGCAAAGGGTGCATATCTGAAGAGCTGCACAGTTTCTTCAACAATGGGCCCCGGCGTTAAGGTAAGCACAGCTAAGTACGGTGTTTAATTAACACGATTACGACTAACGATACAACACAAGTAAAGCCGATGAGAAATCATCGGCTTTTTTGTGTTGTCATATTTCAATCCCGATTTTACCGGCTATTCTCATCATCGCCTCAATGTGCATGATAAGGTGCTTTTGTAAAATTGCCCCCGAATATTACATCGGGGGCAGTATGATTACTTGTTCATTATTTCAAGATTCTTTTTTATAAGCTCGCATCTCTGCTTTACGCAGTCAACCGAGCGGAGCGGATCGGACGGTGTGTTGAATGTATAATCCATCAGCTTGTCAATTGTTGTAGCCGCAACGTGAAGTCTTGTATCGGAAGAAGCGTAGTAGATATATACATCGTTGTTTTCGGTAACAACCGCACCGTTTGTAAAGCATACGTTCGATACATCGCCTACACGCTCTGATTTATGCGGAGCGATGAACAGACCTGATGGTGACGCAATCAGCTTTGACGGGTCGTTTAAATCGGTAGCGAATACATAAATTACATATCTCAGACCTGCCGCAGTGTTACGGACACCGTGAGCAATGTGTATCCAACCCTTAGGCGTCTTGATCGGAACAGCGCCTGCACCGTTCTTGACCTCTGTGATAGTGTGGTACTGTCTGGGCGAAATAACAACTTCCTCTGTGCAGATTACAGGATTGTTGATATCCTCGCACAGACCGAAGCATACACCGCCGCCGGAGCCTGTCTGAATGAAATCGTCCTGAGGACGTGTATAGAAAGCATACTTTCCGTCAACAAATTCGGGGTGAAGAACTACGTTTCTCTGCTGGGGCGATTTTGACTTTAAGTTAGGTAAACGCTCCCACGTCTTTAAGTCCTTGGTACGAACAATACCTGCCTGAGCTACAGCGGCGGAAAGGTCATTGCTGTCCTTGTCCTTGCTTTCTGAGCAGAATACACCGTAAATCCATCCATCCTCGTGCTGAGTAAGACGCATATCATATACGTTTGTTTCTTCCTTTTCCGTATCGGGAAGTAAAACAGGGTAGTCGTGGAAACGGAATCCCTCTGTAGGCTTGTCGCTCTCTGCAACGGCAAAGAACGATTTTCTGTCGTTACCTTCAACTCTTGCTACAAGATAATACTTGCCGTTCATATAAAGCGCACCCGAGTTCAGTACAGCGTTGATGCCAAGACGCTCCATAAAGTAAGGGTTTGTCTTTGGGTCCATATCATACTTCCAGAAGTAAGGCGCATGATCGGCTGTCAGAACGGGATTCACATATCTGTCATATATGCCGTTATAGCAGTCGGCAACGGCGTTCTTTCTGTTGATAAGACGCTCATAATCGTCTATCACTCTCTTCTTGTTATCTTCAAATAAGCTCATTTATTAAGTACTTTTCCTTTCGGTTTAGTTGTGTTAGCTAGCGGAAATAGCCTTTGATATGATTATACAACAGCCACACGGAAAATGCAATACTTTTTCTTAAATTTACTTAAAGACATTTCGATTTTAGGTAAATTATTCGTTTTCGGCTTTTTCTGACGTTTCCGATACCGCCGCATAGGTATAATCCGAAATATTCGACTTGAATATCGTTATGTATATGCCGGCTGCGCACACACAGCAGAACAGAATGTTTACGAACATTGCAATTTCTGCCGCTGTATCGCTGTAGGTCAGAGTCGAGCTTAACTGCATTACAGCTATCAGCAGATTTATAACCTCTGCAAGTATAAACGATACAGCCGCCGCAGGTCTTGCACCTTTTTTCTTTGCGGCACAGATGTTGGTGGCTATCGCCATACCGATATTTATGCACAGTATGATAAAGATTATCAGCACTGTGATAAACATTATCGCCGATTCGGGCAGAGCGAAATCATCAGGCTTTTTAGGGTTTGTTATAAAGAATATAGAACGCAGAAGATTTCTCAGGTACAGCGGATACAAAGCCGCAGTGATAACCGCATTAGCATACAGTGCGATTACGCTTGCTGTCATAAACAGCTTGCCCTTATGCAGTTCTTTCTGCTGATGTTCGAAAAACTCCTGTTCCAGCTTTTCTTTCTGCTCTTTTGTGAGTGCATCATCGGAAATGATTATGTCCTGCTTTTTCAATTTGCCCTCCGTAGAAATGTATGTATCTTATTCGGTAACTGTTTCAGGCTCTTTTTCTTCTTCCTCGCATTCTGCTTTCACTGCAGATTCGCCTTTAAGAAGGTCACGAATCTCGGTGAGAAGCTCTATCTGAGGATCGGGCTTCGGCTCTTCTTTAGGTTCTTCCGCTTTCTTTCTCTTGAATGCGCCGAGTACCTTTATCAGTATGAATACCGACAGTGCGATGAGTAAAAAGCTGATAACGGAATTGATGAATGCACCGTAGCCGATAGCGACCTCAGGCTCGATAATCTCCGTACCCTCTTTCACAGCCGCCTTGAGTACGATTTTAAGATCGGAGAAGTCTATCTGACCTGTAATCATACCGAGCGCAGGCATAAGAATGTTGTTTACAAGCGAGGTAACGATTGCTGTGAATGCCGCACCGACAATCATACCTACTGCCATATCCATTACGTTGCCCTTGGATATGAAGTCCTTGAATTCGCTTATGAATTTGATTTTTCCGACCTTTTCAACACCCTGACCTACCGCCTTGAATGCCTTTGCATCACGAATGTCCTTGTGCTGTGTTTTCTTTTCTGTTGACATTTCGATATTTCTCCTTTATTATTCGGCTTTATCGCCGTTTGATGCGTCTTTGCAAACCTTGATAAGCTCAAAGTCAATCTGTCCTAAGTTAACGTTTGCGTTGATGCATTTTATACGCACCTTGTCGCCTATAGTATACATAGTTCCGGCTACACCGTCATAAAGAGCGATGCCGTTCCTTACCTCGAAGTAATTTTCCGACAGTGAGCGTACATCTATTTTGCCCTCTACCGTGTTCGGAAGCTCAACGAAAAGTCCACTGCCGATAACGCCCGAAATGATGCCGTCAAATTCCTCTCCTATGTGCTTTTTCATATATTCAGCCGCATAGAAGTCCTCACAGCTTCTTTCTGCCGCTACTGCGGAAAGCTCTGTCTTTGTTGCCTGAGCCGCCGCTTTGACAGAGAATTCGCCGTATTTCTTTTTCAGCTTGTCCGCACCCTTTCTTGAAACATAGTCGGTCAGGATACGGTGGATAGAAAGGTCGGCGTAACGTCTTATCGGGGAAGTGAAATGTGCGTATTCCTTCATTACGAGTCCGAAGTGACCGATGGGCTGTTCGGAATACTTTGCCTTAGCCATAGTACGCAGTACGATTCTGTTTATGATTATATTCTTAGGATCGTCTGCTGTTTCTTCAAGCAGCTTGGCGAAGTTTTTTGCTTCTGCCTTTTCGTTTATTCCGAGCGGATTTATGCCGAGTGCTTCGAGAGTGGTTTTCAGCGATTCGATCTTTTCTGCGGGCGGATTTTCATGCACACGGTAAACAAAGGGAATTTCCTTTTTCATACCTACCTTAGCGGCTGAGTTATTCGCCATCAGCATAAATTCCTCTATAATACCCTCCGAAACACCCTGTATTCTCGGCTTAATGTCAATACAGATGCCGTTTTCGTCACATATGACCTTGCTTTCGCTTGACTTTATATCGGGAGCGCCTCTGTCCTTACGTTTCTTTATAAGTATCTGTGCAAGCTCGTTCATAACAGGTATGCAGTCGATGACATCCTTGTATTTTCTCTTTATCTGTGCGTTTGCGGTGCCGTCAAGTATAGAGTTTACCTCGCTGTAAACGCCTTGTACACGGGAACGGATGACCGTTTTTGCAAACTTGTATTTCTTCACCGTACCCTTGTCCGAAATTTCCATAAGGCAGGAGAATGCGAGCCTGTCCACTCCGGGATTAAGAGAACATATACCGTTGCTGAGTTCCTTCGGGAGCATAGGTATTACCTTGTCGGCAATATAAACGCTTGTGCCTCTTTCAAAAGCGTCATTGTCAAGAGGCGAGCCTTCGGTAACATAGTGGCTGACATCGGCGATATGAACGCCAAGCTTATAACCGCCTTCTGTCCGTTCAATGCTTATCGCATCGTCAATATCCTTCGTATCTGCGCCGTCTATGGTGAATATGGGCAGGTCACGCAGGTCAAGCCTTTTAGCCGTCTGCTTTTCGTCAATAACCGCATTTACATACTGCTTTGCCTGATTGAGTGCTTCCTCGGAGAAATCGACCGGTATATTGTTCTGGATAAGATAAGCCTCGGTGGCGGATTTTGCGTATTCGCTTGAGCCAAGCACCCTTACTATATCAACGATATGCTCGGAGTGATGCTCGCCACGCTTTCTTATGGAGAAAAGCACCTTGTCGCCCTCTTTTATCTGCTCCTTGACTTTAAGAATGGTGAGGGGAGGACAGCCGAGCGAATCGGGCAGAACTTTAAGCATCATTCCCTCTTTTACGATAACTCCGCCGAACAGCTCCTCCGATACGTCAAGCACCGCAAGCACCTCGGCGGTCGCACTTCTTTGTTCTGTCTTAGCGGCTATCTCACGGGCGATGACCGTATCGCCGGGAACAGCGCCCTTCAACTTTCCGCCGCTTACAAAGCAATCTTCACCTGTTGAGAGATTTGTAACAAAGCCGAATGTGCGTGACAGCGTCGCAACCTTTCCTGTGAATACGGTGCGTATGTCGCTTATATAATACAGGTCGCTTTTGGCTTTGAATATAGTCCTCTGACGTATCATTGACTTTGCTGTATTTTTCAGCTTATCAAGATATTTTTTCGGCAATTCGTTCTTGTTTGCTATCTGCTTTAATGTCATTCCTCCGCCGTTTTCAAACAATGTGGCGATAATAAGTGTTTCTAAATTCAAAATGTTTTCCTTTCTCAGTGCGGTTTTTCGCTACCGCTGTTCTTAACTTCTTCATTTCCTTTAATCTTTATTATTATAATACATTTCACGTTTTTTTTCAATAGGTAAGAAGCGTTTTATCTCAACTGTCACTGCATACTTGAAGCAGTTACAGACAAAGATTTAAAATCCCTGCCGCCCGAGCAAAAGGCACAAATGCAACGGGATAATATCCGTATGCTTAACGAGAATTATGCTGAAAAGAGCGGAAAGCACAAGCAAATCGCAGGCTTGTCGGTTGACAATACAACAGAAAGTGGTATAATTAAACCAATAACAGTAGATGATATTGCCGCAGTTGACAAGGATGGAACAATATCCGATGAATGCAAAGAAGTTATTGCAAGCACTGTCGAAAAATTCCAAAAAGATGGGCATGAATTTAACTTTGACGCAGTAAGAATGGTGAATATTCCCCCAAATAAAAACGGCGGTCAAGATGTCCTACGCACAAATGCAATTGATAGCGGAGGTTATCCAAAAGGATTATTAGAAATCAATAAAAATGTTTTTGCTGATACAGATAAACAATCGATAGATTGTATGTTTATCAATGCGGAAAACACAGTATGTAACTCTTTAGAAGATGCAGTAATTCATGAAATAGGTCATGCAAAAACAATTTATTCTCATACCTACGCTAATTATGAGCGAATAGCAGAAGAACTTGAGTTTGTTCATGATATTGATGTATCTAAATTAGCAAGCAGTGACGGCTTGGAAGGTATAGCCGAATGTGAAGCGCTTTTAAGCCGTGGTGAGAAATTATCCGATGAAATAATGAATATTTATAATACATATACAACAGGAGGAGGTTGATTATGATACCTGTATTTGTGTTTGACTGCATTTTTTGCAAGAACTCTTATCGAGATGATAAGTATGGTTTAGTTTGCGGGGCTTATCCTAAGGGATTTCCCGATGAAATTGTGCATAACGTAATTAAGCCTCACGAATTGAATGAGTATGGCAATGGCTTTAAATTTGAAGACGAAAGACTTGATAAGAAGAAAAACAGGCAGAGCCAAACTTAATAATTTTACCGCTCTTAAAAAGGGCGGTATTTTTATATCAAAAATCAGAAAGGAGGACACTGATATGAACAATATCGAAAAGGCAATCGAGATAAGAAACGCAAGAATACGTTTTGTGTCGCTTGTCGATAAGGCGGCAAATCTTCAGAGCTTTCTTGTTACCAAAAACAAGGACGGCGAAGCAAGTTTCAAATAACCCCTTGACAAAACGCAGAAACAGGCATATAATATAAATGTAATCTGTTTCAGGGCGGAGTGAAATTCTCCACCGGTGGTAAAGTCCACGAGCGCAAAGTATTTGTGCCGATTCGGTGAAATTCCGAAACCGACGGTATAGTCCGGATGAAAGAATCAGAAATGCTTGACCGCAAATCCTTTATTTAAGCGGTACGACACTTTTGAGATAAGGTAAAGCCCCGAAAATACGGGGCTTTTATTTTTTGGCGAACAGCTGAAAGTCACCTTTGGAGCAGATATAGAAAGGATGATTTTTATGCAGACACAAACAACAAATCCAAGCGGAAACAAGGCACATATCGTATTCGATGTGAGAAAGCTCGTTTTCACGGCGCTCCTTGCGGCTATTTCTTCGGTGCTGATGCTGTTCAGTATCAAGGTACCGCTGATGCCGAGCTTTATCTCGTTTGATTTTTCGGATTTCCCGGCGGTAATGGCTTCGCTCACAATGGGACCCATAGCAGGCGTTTTCGTATGCCTTGTAAAGAATATCATCAACCTGTTTTCGAGTATGACAGGCGGTGTAGGAGAGCTTTCAAACTTTATTCTTAGCTGTTGCCTTGTCATACCGGCAGGCATTATAGGCAGAAAGATAAATACTTATAAAGGCGCTGTAATCGGCTGTGTTGTCGGAAGCGTTGTAATGGCTCTGCTCAGCATAGTATCCAACTATTTCCTTGTATATCCGATATACGAGAATATTATGCCTATCGAGGCAATCATTAATATGTACAAGGAGATAAACCCGAATGTAAACGGCCTTCTTGAATGCCTTATCGTGTTCAACTGCCCGTTCACGCTGATAAAGGGTCTTGTTGCGTCGGTGCTGTGTATGCCGCTTTATAAGGTGTTAAGACCGGTGTTCAACTCATATTACAGAAAGTGATTACAGACGGATAAATCGGCGTAAAGCCGTTAAGAATGCCCTGTGATGCGGTTGCGTCACAGGGCGTTTTCGTATGTCGGGGTACATTATTCCTCGTTTATTGCGTTATGGATAAATCTGCATATCGGGTACAGTGAGCGGAAGCCTTCAAGAATGAGCGGTTGCAGTTTATTCGTGAAAACCGTTTCATTTTCGTATGTAAAGCTCGCAGTACAGCTTATGGATTTTCGGTTGTACCAGCCGTCAAGCAGGGGAGAAACCTCGCCTTTTTTCCGCTTGTAGAAGTCGCCCTCAAGGGTGAAAATTTTCTTCTTGTCAAATGCACGGACAAGCCCGGAAAACGTTTCGGGGTCGGAATCTATCGCATTTCTGAGCCTTTGCATTGAGCCTGCTGAGGCGCTCCACATACCCATTCCGTAGCCCCAGCCCTCGCAGGAAAGTTCAAAGTAGAACGCAGGTGCGACCCACCAGTCCTTGCGTGTTTCCTTGAAAGTAAACCAGTAGTTATCACGGTACGGGTAGGCGTGAGGAAAACGTGCGTCCTTTACTATCCTTGAAACAGAGCTTACGGTTTCATAGCCTATCTCACTGTAAAAATCGCAGAAAAGCTCATCACAGAGCGATTTCATGGGCTTTGCGAGATTTTGCCTGTATTCGTCTTTATGAGTTTCGTACCAGTTTTTATCATTATTCAGCCGTATTCCCCACAGGAAATCTATAGCCGATCTGTCAAAACCTTCAAACATAATATTAATCCTTTCATATTGTTTAAAGTATATTTTACACTGTTTACGGGCAAAATGCAAGTGGTAATAAACGGACGTAAAGGGCATACAATTATTGTGAAATACGTTGTTAAACGGCTTAGCAATGCGAAAGGTGATAATATGAAGCGTAATAATAAATGGCTCGATCTTGTGCTTTATATACTGTCGGCAGAGGTCATCGGAATGTCATCGGGACTGCTTGCAGGCAGTTTTAATGAATTCTTCCAAAAGTATAACAAACCGCCGTTGATGCCGCCGTCGTGGGTGTTTCCAGTGGTGTGGGTGATACTGTATGCAGTAATGGGGGTATCGGCGCATCTGATACATTACAGTGATGCGGCGGTGAGTGTGAAAAGAAAATTGCTGACGATATACTGGGTTCAGCTGATAGTGAATTTCCTATGGAGCATAATATTCGTGCACTTTGAGCTATTGTGGCTTGCTGCGGCGGATATAGTGCTTCTGCTTGTTCTGATAGGGATAATGATACTCGGATTCGGTAAAGTAAATCGCATTGCAGGCGATATAAACATACCGTATTTTTTGTGGGTGGCATTTGCGACTTATCTTAACGTAGCGACAATATTTGTAAATTGATGCATAAACCTGTAAAATCGCATTGTCAAGCCAAAATTTCAATATATAAAAAATGCACCGGCTGTTGCAGAGTCGGTGTATTTTGCTTTTGATTTAATTAATAAGCAGAATTTGTTTTTCAATATAAATTATATTGACATTATTCCTATATAATGGTATACTATTCGTATGATGTCAGATGACTTCCTGATATGTGGTGTTGTAATGATTTTAAATTTTGCATGGACAATTTGCCTTGTTGAATTGTATTGATTATAGGTATAGTAACAAACTCAATAAGCACTTCTAAGGTTTTGGCAAGTTAAAAATCCATTGTAGAAAGGAAGAAACATTATGAAAAACAAAAAACTGGTTGCAATAATTATAACAGCGGCACTTACGCTCACAGCGTGTCAGAGCAGTAAGGCAAATATAGGAACGTCTACCGAAGTACCGGGAGATTCGACAAGTGCAGAAGAGACTACAGTATTAACGTCATCGGTTGAAACAAGCAAGGTTAGCACGGAAGAAAACAGGGGTGAAACTCTCAGTAACGAAGACAAGAGAAGAATAGAGCTTTTCAAGAGAGCAAGTACAGTAAAACGAGATGACAGTGAAGGGGCTATACTAAAAAAAAATGGGCGATGGATACACAGTAATCGGTTCAGGCATATCTCGTTATTTATATAAAATCTATCCGTGGGAATATTTTAAGGTTGGAAACGGATTGGGAGATTTTTTGGCATATTTTAATTTAAAATCTGAAGAGGTTGAACTCAATGGAAATATAAGTCGTTTTCCTAAGGAAATTTCAGATAAGTTAAACCAATTGAATTCGGAGAGTACGCTTGAAAATGTTGAAGAACTCTTTGGAAATCCTTCGGAAAGTGATAATATGCTTGCGTATGAATTTACAACAGGAGAAAAAGGCATTGAATATTTTGGAGAAGATACGGTTTGGATATATTTCGGATACACCGACAAATTAAAAGTGTATATTCCAAACAGTATAATATATGTTAATCGTATTGGAAATCATGATTATATGGAAAAGAATGATAGCGAAGAATAAAACCGATTGTAACATATGCAAGTGGTGAAATTTGAAACACTGCCGCGGTGTAAAGCCGTGGCGAGTGTCTTATACGAAATGAGAAAGTAAGGTTAGTAGTAGAGAGAGTGAATGCCGACGCAACAGATATGCCGGAAACGCTTGGTAATTTAGGTCTTTTTACAATGTCAAAAATTGCAAAAGATCCAGTATTAAAAGCACTTATAACATTGATTGGCGTAGGAGTAAATCCACCTGAAGATCCTTTCGATGTTGCCTTAGTAGTTGCTGATTACTTGAGTGATAGTGTTATTCCTCTATCTGACATCGTTTCATCAATAAAAAGAATAAATCGACCGAAAGATCCCAAAAAAATTGAGAGTGGTGACTATAGAATTGTGATATCGTATTATCCAGATATTTATAGCAGCGATTACATATATGGAAGATATTATTTTGCAAAAGGGTATAAGTGTTCTCTGAAAGATGAAGGCTATTTCCATTATTGGGGTGAAAGTAGCCCTTTGGGAAGATTTTTAGAAGATACTCCATTGATCAGTATAAACTAGTTTAATGCGATAGAGGTGTCGAAAATTGAATAATTTATTTGAAAACTGGAATGATACAGCAAGTTGGACAACGGACGGCTCACTGCAATACGATGAAAGAAACCATGTGCTGTATTTTGACAAGACAAAGGTTACGGAAAAGTTGTCCGATGTAAACGAAGACTATGATGTTGCGGCAGTGCGGACGTTTGAAATACCTGACGGCAGTCATGGATTTTATTTTTCGGTGACGGTAGGAAACAGCTCGCCGCTGTTTGATAACAACGGCGGACGTATAGACGTTGAATTTTATGACGCAAACGGTGTAAAGACGGTAGGAGATTATTCAACTTTTTACATATATAATGCGGAGAATTTCATCGAGGCTTATCTGGGCGATGACAAACCTGCACCTATCCCGGAAGACGCAAAAAGTATGGTTATAAAAGCGTACGGGGTTTCCGATACAAAAACGATAGAATTCTATATGAAGGATTTTAAACTGTCGTTTTCGGACAGTGAGGACTGTATGGAAACATTCGCTAATGTTTATCCGACGTTTTTCAGCAGAAAGGTTGATAATTCTCCGATAAGAATAAGCTCGGGCTCGCAGATCATGACTATAGTCAGCTTTGCGGCAATAATCGCGGGTGTTGCGATCGTGACGGTGCTGCTTGCAAGAGCGGACAGAAGAAAACGGAAAACGGGAAAGTAAGGGGTGAGTATGAAAAAATATGCGGTAATTACGATTGTTCTGCTTATAATGCTGATCGGCGGATGCAGTGCCGGCAATAAATCGCTTTCTGACGGCTCGTCTGAAAACAGCGTTATATATGACAGCAGTGCGCCCGAAGACGATGTTAAGTACACTTATGTCTGCGCTCAGTACATATATTACAACACAGCCGATGAATTGATGAAAGCGTGCGATATAGTAATGTCGGGCAAGGTTACGGGAATATCATTCACGGTAAGGGACGGCAGAACGAATGACGAGGTTACCAGTGATACGTCTGAAAGCGACAAGGAAATCTGTACGGTTTATACGGTCGAGAAGGAAGCTGTATATAAAAATACAGTCGGTAATGAATCAGACAGTATTGACATTTATGTTAACGGCGGTTTTAAGGATAAATACATTGACGAACAGCTAAAGGTACTTGGCGGCAGCAGAACGATAACCGTTTATAACAGACCTGAGATTGAAATCGGTAACTCTTATTTATTTTTATTGCGCATCCGTGATAACAAAGAGGCTTTTTTAGTAACTCCCGAGCAAGGATTTATTGATATTGAAAAAGAACGTAACAACAGCACGGCTGATGATTTCTCGGTAAACGAAATAATTAACAAATATTTCTTTACAGAAAACAATACGGACAGCTAAAGCAAATAACCAAATCATACAGATAAATTATAAAAGGAGAAAAATATGAAAAAGTTAAATTTAATGATTATTGTTACTGTGTTCACCATGATATTATTGTGCTCTTGTGCTCAAAACAATGACGTTATGGCATCTGTAAACGGAATTGACATAGAGAAATCCGATTATGAAATGCGGCTGAAAAGCAATGAAATTATGGCAGAGCTTATGACTGAGGACATAAATAATTCTGATTTCACAAGTGAAGAAAAAAATGCCAAGATAACGGAGATAAAAGAAAAGTGCTCAACAGATAAAGAAACAATAATAAACAGTATGATAGAAACCGCTTATATTGATTCTAAATATGATTCTATTACGCATGAGCAGGCAAAAAGTGAAATAGAAAAGCAAATGTCAAACCTTGACGATTATGCCGTTGAATATCCTCAGGTAGCCGCAAACGGTAAAATTATGGACGAGTATATCAAACGTATGGGAATCACAAAAGAAGAATATTTAGATTTAGCCGCAGACAGCTATATTTCATACGTTAATAAGCAAAAAGCAAAAGAAGAGTTTGCAAAAGAAAAAGATATCAGTGATGATGTTCTTGACAAAGAGTTTGAAGCATATATCAAGCAGGAAATATCCAAAACCCTTGCTGTGTATTATAAATGAGCAGAAAAATTTTATCATTACAGAAAGCCGCACTGAACCCCGGATTCGAATTACTGAACAAAGAAATATCTGCGTTTTTTCATTTTGCTGTAATTATAAGTACAAAAATAATTTCTTGGAAAAGCGGACAAACAGAGGCACTCGGTTGTAATAAACGTCGGTGAATATAAAGTAAGACACAGCCACGGTGTAAAGCTGTGGCGAGTGTCTTATACGAATTGAGAAAGTAACGCTGTTTTAACTTTATACGGAAATTTCCGGTATGTCGGCAAAAATACAACGGTGTTCTGACAGGCACTGTGCCGGTTCCGATTTGTGTATGCCGTATACAGAGGTGAAAATTAATGGCACTTATAGATTTTCTTGTGAAAGTATTATGCGAAAGTCCTGACGATAAACCAAAGAGGGGTTCTTTTCCGAGAAGATATATACAGAAAGATGTTTTCAAGTCGGAGCATGCACTGATATGTCCTTTCAGAACAATTCCTGATGAACCGGGACTTTATATGAAGTTCTTGTATTATCTGAGCGAGGGGCTTGAAAAATACGGGGCTAAAGCTTCTGATGTTGAATATCACGCACAGAAAACAGGCGCATATATTCTAATGGACTGTGAACCTTTGCCTGAAAACAATACACTTACTCTCAGCGGAGCGTATTCAACGATAATGAACAGCGATCGCAATGATGAAACTTTCAAAAAAATAGCCGAAAGCGTTGACTATGCGACAATGAAAACTCTCGGCGGAAAATACGAGCTGACCAATGTTGCAATTCGTAACGGATTCTATTCGAGAATATGGGAAGTGTATCGCAACAACCTTGAATGGGAGAACAGAGATGACATAAAAAGGCTTTGCGAAGAGCAAAAGTGTTGTCCTTTTGTTACAGCTGAATACAAAGACAGTGTCGAACCTTGTCTTGTGATGATATACAGCGATCCTATAAGATTGCAGACAGGTACGCCGCAATATTTCAAAGAGAGCTTTCAGCAATATGTTGACAATAAAATGCCGCACGACAAAGTGAAAGTAAGATTTGACACGTTGATATGGTCGGAAATACATGACAATAACAAGTTACTGACATACGATCCTGCTAGCTGGTTCTTTTTCAACGGGTGTAAGTTTAAGGATTGATTTTGTGATAAACGGACATAAAGGAGACACCCAGTAGTAATAAAAGTTGGTGAAAAAAAGTAAGGCACAGCCACGGGGTAAAAGCCGTGGCGAGTGTCTTTTGTAATATCGTTGACAGGAGTTGTCTGCGTTGCGTTAACAGCGGCAACAGGTCACGATTACGGTAATGTATCAAAACGGCTGACAGGTTCGGAAGGTCAGCCGTTTTTTTGTGCTGAAACGTTTGTTGAAATTCCGTGCTGTTTGTGGTATACTTAATCTGTATTAAATTCTGATATTCAGAATGTGGAGAACGGAGAAGAAAATATGGCGGAAACTACGATAGAAACGGCGGTTCAGGCACTTATTGATTATGCTGTGGCAAAGTCGCTCATTACGGAAGACGATGAGATATGCGTCAGAAATTATCTGATGGATATGCTGAAGCTGGAAAAATGGGAAAAACCGTCTGTGAAGGAGTACGGCTCGGTTGACGAGATACTTGACGAGATAGTGGATTTTGCTGTGGAAAAGGAGATTATTCCGCAATCGAATGCGTGGAGGGATCTTTTTGACACACGCATAATGGGCGTGTTTACAGGAATGCCTCACGAGGTGAACGCAAAGTTCAAGGAGAAGTATGCAAAGAGTCCGAAGGAGGCTACCGATTGGTATTATGCTTACAGCGAGGATACCAATTATGTAAGAAAAGGAAGAATAGCAAAGGATATACGCTGGAAGTACGACAGTGAATACGGACAGCTTGATATTACGATAAACCGCTCAAAGCCCGAAAAAGATCCGAGAGATATTGCGGCGGCAAGAAATGCTGCGAAGGTTTCTTATCCGGCTTGTATGCTTTGTATGGAAAATACGGGATTTGCAGGTACGCTTACACATCCCGCAAGACAGAATCTGAGACCGATACCTATGACGATACACGGTGATAAATGGGGATTCCAGTATTCGCCTTACGGATATTACAACGAGCACTGCATAGTCTTTAACAGCGAGCATATACCGATGAAGATTGACGCAGAGGTTTTCGGCAAGCTGTTTGATATAACGGATATGTTACCGCACTATTTTGTCGGCTCTAATGCCGATCTGCCCATAGTCGGAGGCTCTATTCTTTCACACGAGCATTTTCAGGGCGGTCATTATACGTTTGCAATGGAGAACGCCCCGATAGAATATGAGTTTGCTATGAGCGGCTTTGACAGTGTAAAGGCAGGTATTGTAAAGTGGCCGATGTCAGTTATAAGGCTCAGCGGCAAGGACAGGGCAGAGCTTGAAAAGGCTTGCGACAAGATACTTGTTGCGTGGAGGGCATACAGCGATGAAAGCGTAGGTATATACGCATTTACCGACGGCGTTCCGCATAATACTATCACTCCTATCGCAAGGCGGCACGGCGATGAATATGAATGCGACCTTGTACTTAGAAACAATATAACGAGCGAGGAACGGCCGCTTGGCATATTCCACCCGAATCCTTCGCTCCATCACATAAAGAAAGAAAATATCGGTCTTATCGAGGTTATGGGCCTTGCAGTGCTTCCTGCAAGGCTGGCAAACGAGATAAAAGCACTCGGTGATGCGCTTGTAAACAAGACTGATCTTTCGGGCGATGAAAAACTGTCGGGTCACGCACAGTGGATGAACGAGCTGTACGCAAAGTACCCTGCTGTGAATGCCGATGATGCGGAAAATATCATTAAGCGTGAGATTGGCGCAGTATTTGAGCAGGTGTTGCTTGATGCGGGCGTTTATAAACGCAATGACGATGGTAAAGCCGCATTTTTAAGGTTTATTGACAGTGTGAAGTAAAGATTGAATTGCTGTCCGGTGTAAAAACCGGGCAGTTTTATTTGATGTATTGTTACAATTGCTTAGTGTAAAATTCACAATTTTGATTTCAGCTTTATTACAAACATAATATAAATTGTTTTAAACTGTTGATTTCAGAAACGAAATGTGGTATACTCTTATTTGAATAACTATATCCGGAGGTCAGAAAACAAAAAGTCTGCGGATATAAAGGAGGGAGATTACTATGCTGAATATAAAACACAGAACAGAGATAATTTCAGTGATAGCGGCTTTATGCATAGCGATCTTCGTGGCAATGGCGTCTGTGTTTATGGCAAATACCATATCTGCACTTGACGGAGAGGTCAACGATTATATAGACAGAGCGGCTTCTCAGAAATGTGACATAGTGGAAAGCGCAATAAGGAACGATGTCAATACGGTAAAGAATTTTGCCGCCTGCGCAAGTAATTATAAGACTACCGATGAGAGTCTTGTTATCAAGATGATAAAGGACCTTGAGAACAGCTGCTCAACGATAGACGCATTTATAATCGCCGATGAGAACGGCGATGTTATAACAAGCAAAAACATAAGCAAGAACATATCCGCCCGTGAATATTATAAGCGAGCTATGAACGGCGAGGTGTATATTTCAAAGGCGATATACAGCGAGCCTGACGAAAAAATGGTAAATGCAATTGCTGCACCGATCTATGGCGATTACAGGCGTATTGTGGGTATGGTTGCGGGAATATGCGACACAAGGAGTTATAACAATCTGATTGATATGTCATTCAGCGGTAAAGAAAATGACAGCAACGGATATGTGCTTAATTCTGACGGTGAAGTGATAATGTCCGGTGAAAATGCGCTTGGCGACTATGTTCCTATGGGAGATTTGTTCTTCTCGTCCGATATTCTCGCAGGGGTGGAAGAAAGTGTAAGAAATGCCGTCAAGGATAACTTTGCAAAGGTCGGAGGAAGCGGTATTGTAAAAAGCGTCTGCAAGGGCGAAAAATATGTAGCGTATTACAGTGGTATGTCGGGCTTTGACAATCTGCACTATCTGCTGATATTCAAAGAGAATGTTGTAGCGGCAGAGCAGAATCATTACACAATGATAAACATATTGATGTACGCATTCTTTGTGCTGATACTGATTATTGTAATTACAGCATATATAGTGATAGTCAGAGTATCGTTCCGAAGGCTCGCCAAGGCCAACGAGGAGGTCAGCAGGATAGCCTATACTGATAGCATAACCGGTTACGGTACATGGGATAAGTTTGTGCTTGACGCAAAAAGTCTGCTGAGGCACGAATACCGCAGATATGCGCTTGTCAGCTTCGATATTGACAAGTTCAAGGCTATCAACGATATGTACGGTCACGATGAGGGCAACAGGGTGCTTAAGCTGATTGCCGATACGGTAAACAGAAATCTTCAGGACGGCGAGACCTTCTCCAGAATAAATTCGGACAATTATTATATACTTATGCTTTATAGCAGTGACAGTGATACTGCAAGACGTATAGGCAGTCTGATACAGGCTATCGAATACGAAATAACCGAGTTTGTGCCTGTGCTTTCATTCGGTATTTACAGGATAACCGACAAGAGCGTGTCCATAAGACGTATGGGCGACCTTGCGGATATAGCAAAGCGTACCGTAAAGTACGGCGATGACAGTGCATATACGTTCTACAGCGAGAGTATGCTTGAAAAGATGCGTGAGGAAAAGCGCATTGAAAACGAGATGCAGACAGCGCTTGATATGCATGAATTCTGCGTTTTCTATCAGCCTAAGGTTTCTCTTGACGGCAAGGTTAATCTTACGGGTGCGGAGGCTCTTGTAAGGTGGATAAAGGACGGCACGGTCATTTCTCCCGGAAAATTCATACCGCTCTTTGAAAAGAACAGATTTATTATCAAGCTGGATTATTACATTATGGATCAGGTATGCCAGAAGATCAAGCAGTGGGAGAGCTATTATCCGCATCTGCTTATATCGGTCAATATGTCAAGAGCACATCTGAGAGATCCGCAGTTTGTCGAAAAGCTGAACGATATATGTTTATCTCATGGCGTTTCAACGTCAAGCATTGAGATTGAGATCACAGAGAGTGCGGCTTATGGGTCGCTCGATGTGCTTACGGCTGTGTTCAAGCAACTCAAGGATTACGGATTCCATATTTCAATCGATGATTTCGGCTCGGGATATTCTTCGCTCAATATGCTGAAAGATCTTCCTGCTGATGTGCTGAAGATAGACAGGGCGTTCCTTGCGGAATCAAACAGCAACAAGAGAGCCAACGATATACTGGGTTATGTTATCAGAATGGCAGGCTCACTTGGTATGCATACAATATGCGAGGGTATTGAAACCGATGATCAGGCAAAGCTGCTCGGCGGTCTTGGCTGTGAGATGGCACAAGGTTTCTACTTTGCAAAACCTATGCCGAGTGATTCCTTTGAAGAAATTCTTAGAGGCAACAGTAAGACTATCAATATTCCGAGTAATAATCCCGAGGAGGATAAATGAGCATTTCAAATGAGTCACTGCCGATAATAGCGGGAATTATCACTAATACGGCAAGGTCAATGACTACGGTAATGCAGTATATCTATACTGTGTCCGACAGTGATTTTTACAATATCAATATAAAAGATGTCTTTCGTATCGCACTGATGGACGTTACCGAAACATCACGGCTTGAAAATCTCGGAATAAGGATAAAAACACCCGAAAACGAGGCAATGTTCGAAACGGCTGAGTTCGGCAGGGTACAGCATCTTATTATGTACAGCCTTGCGGTAAGGCTGCCGTTTATCGCACGTCAGACAGAAGATTTTCCGCTGTCGGATAAACAGCTTAAACAGGTGTATGAGCTGATGATAAAGAACGGTGCGGATAATTTTGGAGAGATTATCTATGAAAGCTATGAGGGCAATTTTAAAGTCAGAAAGCAGAAAAATCCTTTGCCGTCATATTCATCGGAGTGGTTCAGACGTTATGTTTACACATATATGCCGAAGTTCGGTGAGATAAATAACCGTAACCTTTATTTCCTCGGCTGTGTTGAGGCTATGTTTCCGCTTTATTATTCGGCAATGACAGCACAGCTTAAAAAGGTTATGTTCCTGCTTGATAAGTGAATTACAATCAAATCCCACAAACGTTTTAAGGCGGTTGTGGGATTTTGTTAATCGGAAATAAATTACCGGATTTTATTGCAGCAACTGCAACAATGCAAAGGAGGATAATATGAGAGAGATTGAAACAAAAAGGCTGTTTCTCAGAAAACTGCGAAAAGATGACGCAGAGAGTATTTTCAGAAATTGGGCGAGTGACAGCGAGGTTGCAAAATATGTCACATGGAGTGCGCATAAGGATATAAACGAAACTAAGGCGATTCTTGATATGTGGCTGGCGGAATATGATAATGACAATTGTTACCGTTACGGCATTGAAAATAAGGCTGACGGTGAGCTTATAGGAATGATAGATGTAGTCGGTTATCATCACGAAAATCCCGTGATAGGATATTGCTCCTGCCGCAGATACTGGGGCAACGGATATATGACCGAGGCGCTGGGTGTTGTTATGAAAGAGCTTGCGGAGGACGGATACAGAACATTTGTTATCGAAGCAGTTGAAGAAAATATTGCAAGCAACAGAGTTATCGAGAAAAACGGATTTCAGCTTGTTGGAAAGAGAGCGGATAGGCTGTCGGAAATGAAGCCGCAGGTCGTTACGATTAATTCGTACAGGTATTATGTTGACAGATAAATTGAACAGCCGCCCTTGTGGGCGGCTGTTGTTTATCGGTGCGGTTTTATGAGATAATATCTATATTATACTCGATTTTCATGCGTTTTTCATTTAATTTTATCAGACACCAGCCACAGCTTTTCTACTGTGGGTGCGACTTTTGTATTCATTCATTTATTTTGCAGCGGACAATAACGCAATATAATCATCATTATTGCCGTCATCTGCCTTATATGTTCTATTCTCGGCATAAACAGGTATTATACTGCCGTCCTTTGTCTTTGCGTAAGTAAGTATCATATCACTTTCAGCCGTATACTCTGTTTTGAGAAGCTCATTGTGTGTCGGGCAATAATCATTATCCTCGCCGTCTTGGCATACACCCGGCTGAATTGCATAAACGCCGTCATTCGCCGCCATTTTCTTCTTAGCCTCATTATACGGCAGGATATTTACCGTACCTGTTTTCTTGATATACGGCGCTATTCCGTCAACCGATATATAAGTATCACTGCCATTATATTCGATAGTGACGGTCTTGCAGAACATATTGTTATAGTCGAGTATCTGTTCTTCCGCTGTTGAAGCCTTTTTCGTTTTTGCCGTATATCTTATAGTTGGATAGAACGCTTTATCTTCATTTATCGAATACGTTTCAAAAGCACTTTCTTCATACCCCTCGCCGAAAACAGACGAGTGATTTTTGATATACTCCGCAAACTCACTCTTTATCTTTCCAAGCTGTTCATCGGTAACATAAAGCGAATCCGTCCGATTTTTACGGTGTTCAAGCGCCAGTGTATACAGCATTTCCGACGGATATATTCCCTCTATCTGCGACACGGAATTATCATCTGTGTTGAACGACTGTATACGCATAACAAGTTCGCCCTTGTCGTCTGCCCATATGCTGATATCGGGAGATGAAAGCTCTCCGCCGTAAGCGACTTTATACGTTTTATTCCTTATGTCATACCATACGCTCTCACCGTACAGATAATCATAATCGGGATAGTCTTTGTTTGTAAAGAACGCTTTATCGACCTGCTTTATTCCGTCCTCGCTGTACAGCTCGATTTTACTGTTTTCGTCAAAGCTGTATGTATCAAGCTGAGTTACCGATGCAAGATCATCTACCGTGTATCTGTTGCTCACATCACCCGGCGCACCAAGACCGACAGAGAATTTATCATACTGCACCTTGATGAAATCTCTTGCGAACATTGTTTTTTCGTTAATTCTGTTTGAGGTGGAATAATCACTGTGTGACGATGTGTTGCTGTTTCCGCTGAAAAATGCGCTGAGATATTCTGAACCTCCGAGCGCTATCATTGCGGCGGTCGCTACTGTGATAAGGCAGAAGCAGGCGGCTGAAATGCCGAGAAAAGCGGAATTCAGATACCACTTGCTTTTGTGCTGCGTTTCGTCAAGTGCGTCGGAAATATATTTTTCATTTATGTCGCTGAATGCAGTAAAAAGCGGGAATGCTTTATGCTCGTTCATGATTTTTCTCCTTTCTGAATGTATACATCTTTATCCGAAAGATATTTTCGGAGTTTGGTTCGTGTGCGGTTTAAAATAGATGTTGTATTGGTTTCGGTAATTGCTAATCTTTCTGAAATATCGGCTATACTGTAGCAGGCAAAATAACGTAAGACGAAAATTTTGCGTGTACGCTCGTCAAGCTGAGCTAAAAATGTGTTGAGAACGGATTTAAGCTCATTGTTTTCTGCCGATTTTTCTGTGTTGTCCGTTGCCGGAATACATTCTTCAAGTTCTGACAGCAGTGCATCGGTTTCACCGCATCGTTTTGAACGGTTGTTGTATCTCAGCTTGTCAAGGGAAAGATTGCGAACGATTTTAGCCACATAAGCACAAAGACTGCGTGGCTTTTCCGGCGGTATTGTGTTCCATACTTTCATATATGTATCGTTTGTGACTTCTTCGCTGTCGCTTCTGTTGCCGAGGACATTGTATGAAATTGATGAACACAGTCCGCCGTATTTTTCGGACAGGAGTTTTAGTGCCTGTTCACTGCGGCTTTCAAGCAGGGTGGTGATATTCTTGTCGGATATATTCATATTCACTCTCCTTTTTCTCTCTTTATATATTAAGACGATATTTTTCCGTAAATGTCACAGGGTATTGCAAAAAAGCCGTCCGTGTGGGCGGCTTTTTTTATAAGCGTTTATTAAGAACAGATTTGTGCGCCTTACATTCGCTCGCACTATTGGGTCTTTTTGCGGAGGAGGAAGCCGAGAAGCGAGAAGATGAGGAACATTCCGAGGTTTGCAACTACTACGCTTGCGCCTGCAGGGAAATTGTCGGCATAGTAGGTTATCGCTATACCGATAATGTAGCTGACGCAGGAAACAACCGCAGAGCAGATCGTTACACTGCGGAAGCTCCTGAATACTCTCATTGAGGTCAGTGCAGGGAATATTATAAGGCTTGAAATAAGGAGCGCACCCATAATTCTCATTCCCACTACAATAGTAAGAGCAGTGAGGAGCGCAATTATCGTGTTGTATACACCCGACTTTACGCCTGTCGCCTTGGAGAAATTCTCGTCAAAGGTCACAGCGAAAATCTTGTTGTAGAATAAGACGAACATTACAATGACAATAACCGAGCAGATTATGCTGAGCACAAGATCGTCGTTGCTTATAGCCATAATACTGCCGAACATATAGCTGTTCATATCCGTTGCACTGTTAGTCTGTGAGATGACGATAGCACCTATCGCAAGCGCACTGCTTGAAAGAAGGGCTATTGCGGCATCTCCTTTTATCTTGCCGTCAGAGCTTATTCTGAGCAGGATAAATGCGGCTACGATTACAACGGGGATAGATACCTGCAAAGGCGCTAAATTCAGTGCGGAGGCTATTGCAAGCGCACCGAAGCCGACGTGGGATAATCCGTCGCCTATCATAGAAAAACGTTTTAATACAAGACTTACACCAAGAAGTGCGGCGCACAGCGAAACAAGAAGTCCGACTACAAGCGCACGCAGAAGAAATCCGTATTGAAAAATCTCAAGCATTTTAACGAGCCTCCTTTGAGCCTGTGTGATGGTCGCAGGTGCAATGACAGTCACAGGTACTCATTGCGTGGAATATATCGGTACTGCGGTACTCGGCGGTAGTTCCGAAGAAGTATGCGCCGCTCTCCATATGAAGTATCTTTGTACCGTATTTCAGTGCGCCCTGCAGATCGTGGGAGATCATTATAATCGTTATGCCCTGCTCACGATTCAGCCTGCTAATTATCTCATACATTTCAGCGGTAACCATAGGGTCAAGTCCGGAAACAGGCTCATCGAGGAGAAGAAGTTTTCCTGTCGCACAAAGCGCACGGGCAAGCAGCA
>ERZ780212.1056-NODE-1056-length-23871-cov-14.596070_pt1 | contig 23871 bp, 17 predicted proteins | sample MGYA00511364_ERZ780212 | MGnify/ENA primary metagenome ERZ780212 (study PRJEB29588, sample SAMEA2147991) | human gut metagenome | biome: human gut; feature: human-associated habitat; material: faeces | place: Denmark | collected 2008/2010 ... | reverse complement strand
AGAGCATCTGCCTTACAAGCAGAGGGTCGGCGGTTCGAATCCGTCAACGCCCACACCGACAGAAGCCGCATTCCTTACGAGGTTTGCGGCTTTTTTTATGTCTGTCTGAGGGAAATCCGCCCTGTTTTTGAAATCGTGGCAAATTGTCAATCCGAACCGAGCAATTCTTGTGCTTTATCCAGATAAACCCAGTGATGTATGCTTTTGTGTCGGATTGTAAAGTTACTTTCTGCTCATTTTGTCGAAATATTTATTTGTTTATTCTGATTTTTGAGGTGAATTTTGCTCAATCTTCTTTCTGTTATATATGCTTAGAAGTACTCTGAAAGCGTTTTGTGGTTAATTTAACGATTTTCCCTGTTAATATAGTTAATAAATTTGAAGGCTTGTCAGATATTGATATTTAATCAATAAAAAATGTATACCTTTGCACGCTCAAAAATAATATTGGGCGGTTGATGCAGGGTATGGGGACCTTTGCGAATAAAATGCCATGTGGCAGGCCTGGGGAAGGCAACCTTCAATATTCCTGTATGAACGTCAGTGATCAGGCGATAAACAAATCCCGTAAGGGATTTTGCAAACAAAACAAGTTAAGCTAAGCTATAATTTGACTATGGATGAATTGAAGGTACTTCTCTGTTGGAGTATTTGTTCTTATTTGTTGTGTGGAGGTGTGCTGTGGGCCCGACGCCGAAGTGGAGACCGTTCCCGGCTCTACCTGTCGTGGGTGTGGGGCGTGGCCGGGCTGATGTTTCTGGTTCGTCTGCTGATGGCGGAGGCCGGAGAGCCTATCGCGGGCCGCATCCTCCCTCCGGAAAATCTGGCGGGTGGCTTGTGGGCCATCATGCTGCTCTATCTGTATCCCATGGAGGCCGTCTATAGCGGATGGTTCACGTGGAAGCGGGGGCTGTTGTTTTTCCTTCCCGGTCTGTTGCTCAGCACCGTGCAGTTCCTGCTGGTCCCCTATTCGCGCGAACTCTATTCCTTGATGGATGTATGGCGGTATTTCGGCGAGTTCAACGTCTGGTACCGGTTCTGCATCCTGTTTGTCGTCATCCTGTTCTATGCGCTTCTGCTGTTCTGTATTCCCTATAACTGGAAGAAAAGCCGTGTGTGTCACCGGTGGATTTATACCTATACCCTGAAGGTGATGTTGATTAGTGCCTGTTTCTTTGTGTTCATGCTGACGGGGTCTCTGCTGGCCAGCTGTGTCCACCTGACGGTGTGCATGGCGGTCGCGGTTTCGGTCACCTATCAGGAGCTGTTCGTCCGTTTCGAGGCGCCGCATGAAGTGCCGGAGTCTGTGGCGGCCGATGTCCCCGAGGTGCTCCCGGCTCCGTCGGAAGAGCCTGCGTCCAGTCCGCTTCTCGGACGCCTGACCGGTTTGCTGGACAGCGAGCCCATCTGGCACGACCCCGACCTGGACCTCTCCGACCTGGCCCTGCGGCTGAACACGAACCGCAGCTACTTGTCCAAGGCCATCCAGGAGTGCGGGTATAAGAATTTTTCGGACATGATGAACCGCCGTCGCATTGCCGATTTCCTGAAAGAGGCCGATGCGGGCCAGGTGGCCAGCGTGCAGGACGCCTTCTTCCGCGTAGGTTTCCGCTCGCGCGAGACGGCCCTGCGGTGTTTCAAGAAGTACGTCGGGCTTTCGCCCACCGACTATATACGCAGCCGTATGATGCCCGCAGAGACGAGCAGCGATTGATTTTGTTTTTTTGACGCATGGCTTTTTGAAAATGAAGCGTGGCGTACGAAACTGTTTTTTTATTTTGTGAGTTGGGGGAAACTGCCCCTGGAACGATATTTGAGACATTAATAGAAATAATTTGACGGAATGAACGACGGAAACGCCCTGATGAGCCGTTTTGGCTTCTGCCTGCTCGCTGCCATGTGGTGGCTGCTGGGCGGTGACACACTGTTTGCGCAGCAGTTGGCTGTCAAGCAGTCTGTCAAGTCGTATACCCTGATGTTCCGCATCGACAGTCAGGAACTCGATACGGCCTATGCGGCCAACGGGGCGGTGGCCGGCGGCATGCTGGCCGAGCTGGAGTGGCTGCTGTCGGCGGGCAACGTGGCGGTCGACTCCGTGGTCATCACGTCATCGGCCTCGCCGGACGGCAACCGCCACTACAACCGCCGCCTCTCCGTGAAGCGCGGACAGAGTGTGTACAGCTACCTGAAGGACGGCATGCCCGCCCTGCCCGAAGAGGCGCTGGTGCTGGTGCCCCAGGGAGAAGACTGGACGGCCTTCCGCCGCGTGGTGGAAGGGGACGGAGAGCTGCCTTGCCGGCAGGAGATACTGGACATCACGGATACCGATCTGCCGGTGGACGAGAAGGAACGGCGCATCAAGCGACTGAAGCAGGCCTATGCCTACCTGGTGGCCCACCACCTGCACAAGCTCAGAGCGGTGACGGTGGCGGTCCATGTGACGGTGCGCGAGGCGGTGCTCACGTCGCCTGCCTGGAGCCTGCCGGCCACCCGGACCACGGCGGCATATTTCGCCCCCGACGGCCTCTGCCAGGCGCTGCCTGCGCCTGATGGCCGCAAGCACTTCCGCCTGCCGCCCTTCGCCGTGAAGACCAACCTGCTCTACGACGCCGCCCTGGTGCCCAACGTGGGGTTGGAGTTCTTCTTCCGCGAGCGCTGGTCCGTGGGGCTCAACTGGATGTACGCCTGGTGGAAGACCGACCGCCGCCACTATTACTGGCGCATCTATGGAGGCGACGTCGAGGCGCGCTACTGGCTGGGGGACGACGGCTACGGCCCCCGCCGTTCGGGGCACCATCTGGGCGTCTATGCCCAGACGGGCACTTTCGACTTCGAGCTGGGCGGACGAGGCTATATGGTGGACCGCTGGGGCTATGGCGGAGGCCTGTCCTACGGCTATTCGCTGCCCGTGGGCCGGCGGCTGAACCTCGACTTCAGCATAGGCCTGGGCCTGTTTCACGGGCAGTTCAAGGAATACCTGCCCATAGACGGCCGCTACGTCTGGCAGGTCACCAAGAAACGAAACTGGATAGGACCCACCAAGGCCGAAGTGTCCCTGGTGTGGCACCTCGGAGATATGGGAACCAAGTAACCGGATAAGACAAGCGACATGGGTAAGAATAAAATGACATACTTCCTGCTGATACTGCTGCTGGCGCTGACCACCGCCTGCACGCACAAGGAGCTGTATATGGGCGGCAACTCCGCGCCCTCGCTTGTGCTGCAGGTCGACTGGCACCTGGAGTGGAACATCAAGTACCTCATCGACTGGGAAACGGAGTGGCGGCCCGAGTGGGAGATGGACTGGAGCAAAGTGATACCCGACGAGCCCGAGGGCGTGCGCCTCGTGACCGAGGCGCACGACGACGACACCCGCCTGGTGTTCAACCTGCCCTCCGGCGGAGGAACCGTCACCCTGCAGCCGGGCACCTACACCGCCCTGCTCCACAACAACGACACGGAATACATCGTCTTCGAAGGAGACGGAGCCGCCACGGCCACCGCCACCACCCGCACGCGGACCCGCAGCCCTTACTCCGACAACAACCCCGCCGAGGTGACTGTGAACCAGCCCGACTACCTCTTCTCCAGCTACGCCGACGAGTTCCTCATCGAGGAGATAGACGAGTGGGTGGACGGCGAGGAAGAGCGGATCATCGAGGTGGACGTGCCCATGCACCCCGTCGTGTTCAGCTACATCATCCGCTTCGAGTTCGAGAGCGGCAAGGAATACATCAACGAAGCCCGCGGCGCCCTCTCCGGCATGGCGGGCACGGTGAACCTGAGCGACCGCCGGACGCTGGACGACGTGGTGACGGTGCTCTACGAAGAGGCCGAGGTGAGCGACTACGGCGTAGAGGCGGTGGTGCGCTCCTTCGGCCTGTGCAACTTCGACCCCGTGCCCACCGACGAGTACCCCGACGGGCATTTCTACACGCCCGACGAAGAGACCTCCTCGCGCTCCGGCCGTCCGAAAGCCGACGACGACACGCGCCACATCCTGACGCTGGAGCTGGCCCTGAAGAGCGGACAGGTGAAGACCTTCGAGGTGGACGTGACGGACCGCATGCGCGAACAGCCCCGTGGCGGCGTGCTCCTCATCCAGGGACTGGAGGTGACGCCCGAAGAGGGCGAGGGCAGCCAGACGGGCGGTTTCGACGTGAGTGTGGACGACTGGGGCAACTCCGAGGACATCGACCTGCCGCTGTAGAGGAAGTGGAAAGTGTGTTTAAAAAAAAGAATATATGAACTGATTTAATTTTAAGTGTATGAAAAGAAATGTTTTTTGGCTGGCAGCGATGGCTGTAACCGTTTCAATGGCAAGCTGCTCATTGGAAGAAGTAGTGGAGCAACCGACTCCGCAGGCAATTGGATTCTCGTCGTTCGTGGGGAAACCGACAAAGGCGGTGACGGAGACTAATTTAACAGCACTGCAGACAAGTGGTTTTAAAGTTTGGGGTGGTTATGAGGGTAATGATGTAATTTTCGCAGGGAGAGAGGTAACGTATTCAGACTCTCAGTGGGGATATACTGGTACTGAATATTGGGTACCTTCTAAGGATTATAAATTTGCAGCTTTGGGACCTATTGCAGCGGTTGCGGCAGGAACTCCTGGTTATACTTATGCAGGTGGTTTGGTTTTGAGCAATTATTCTGTGACAGATCTGGCTACATCGAAAGACTTGGTGTATGCTTCTGCAGAGAGGCTGAATGCTACTTCTACACCAGATTATACCAATGCTGTATCTTTTACTTTTGGCCACATCATGTCCTGGATTAAGATTAAGTTTGTACACAAGATGACCTCTGGCTATAAGATTACGGTATGGGATGTCAATGTAGAGAATGTGAAAACGAATGCTACATATACTGCCTCTACTCCAGCATGGAGTGCGCCTAATACAGCGGCTACATTTACTACGGGACAAACACCTCACTCTTACAAAACATCTGAAGGCGCTGAAGACGGTACTTATCCGCTTGACACAGATGGAGACTACGGTATCGTCGATTTTATCGCTGTTCCTCAGACTATTGCGGAGGGAACGTTTAAGGTGACCTTTAAGTTGAGTGTGGCAGATAATAAGGGAACATCGTTGGTTATGGACAAATCAGTTACGGCGACGATGAATTCTGCACAAACGTGGGCGTCGAATTTCGTTTATGTTTATACTGCTGAACTGGATGATACTGTGCTTGGCTTGCAGCCTATCAAGTTTACAGTAGATAGCGTAACTCCGTGGGATGACACAGAACAAACAGATGATTTTGATACTGTTGGATAAAATAACTTCAGCCCGGGCGTGCCTGACCGCCCACCCGGGCACAACGCAGCCAGGCAGGCTGCCCCTTCCGGCCCGGCCGGAAACATAAAAAACGAAAAGAAACGAACATGAAGAAGTTATACGCCTTGATAGTCCCGTTATGCCTCGTGCTGGGTGCCTGCACCACGGCCGACGAACCCGGTGTGGCCGGGGAGGGGGGGATTCCCATGTCCTTCGGGGCAAGCGGAGAAACCGTCGGTACCCGAACGTTGCTGGACGGTACTACTATCAGCCAGGACGGAAATCGGCTGAAGGTGTACGACCGCTACACCCCCCAGAACGGTACTGCCGTGCTTTACATGGAAGGTACGGAGGTGACCTGCGACGGCTCGGCCTGGACTTACTCGCCCCTGAAGTATTGGACGGAGGAGGGAACGCATTCGTTTCTGGCCTATCTGCACAAGGCAGGAAGTGTAGAATGTGGTGTTACGGACGGCTATCCTTCTTTAACGTACAATGCCGCGCAACATGAACTTAACGTGACCGGTTGGACCATCGGAACCGACAACCAGTTCGACTTCCTCTATGCCCGCCACGAACGGAGCATGACCGAGGCCAATCCGCATCGAGTCGTGGAGTTCCAGATGAGCCACCTGCTCTGCGCGGTGCAGTTCAACATTGTCAATCTGTATGACATGAACCAGGAGATCAGCATATCCGGTTTTCAGCTTTCCGGACTTCACAACAATCAGTGGGCTGCCATACCGGGTCAACCGGGCGCAGTCACTTATGCGGAGGAGGGCAGTGCGACACAGGCTACGCTTTCTGGCACTACTATAGCTACGGTGGCCTACAACGAATCCTTCAACGCCTTTGCCGGTGTGGGTACAGTGGGTGACGACGGCTGCCTGCTGATGTGGCCCCACGATGCTGGACAGTATGAGGATCTGAAAATCAGCTTCCGGCAGGGCGGAGAACCAGAACCGAAGTCGGTTCCCCTGAACAGAGGGAGCACCACCCACTGGGAGGCCGGGCAGAAATATACCTATAACCTATATATAAAGGACGACCGCATCAACCTGCAGGTGACGGTGCGCCCCTGGATAACGGACGATATAGACTTGAATTGACATGAAACGGATACGCTGGACATACGGTACTTGGGTTGTGGCGCTGCTGATGCTGCTGCCAGTGGCTTGCGACGCTCCGATGGACGACAACACCGGGACGGCGGACGATGCCATCCTGTTCTATGTGAAGCAGCAGGTGGTGGAAGGAGCCGCTTCGCGCACCATTGTCGACGATACGTACGACTTGACCACCCAGGGGCTCCCCATCTACGTGTACGACGAACAGAACCACTTCGCGGCCGGTACCGAAGTGCCGTTCTACGGCAACGGTGTCTGGCGGAAAGATGGCCTGACGTGGGAGAATAGCGAATACGTGCTCTATGCCTACGTGCAGTCGGCAGGCACAGGCTCTGGAACGAATTTGACCATATCCGGTAACGGACAGACGGTGAGAATCACCCAGCCCGCTGCTTACAGCAACGACCCCGAGGCGTGGGCAGACTATCTCCTGTCTTACCGCATTGCTGCCGACGGAGCCGACCGTCCGCTGGTACAGCTGGAGCTGGAGCGCGTGACGGCTGCGGTGGAGCTGTACGTCAGCTTCCAGTCGTCGACCGCCCACGCCGCCCGGGTGACCGGCATCACCTTCAGCGGAGTGAAGTATGAGGGCACCATGACATTGTCCCGTCACGCCACACCTTCGGACCAGCCGATGGAGGATACCGGCATGCGCAACGTGTGGGGATGCCAGCCGACCGGCGCCGTGGCCGACTATACATATGGCAATGCTATTGAGGTTGAAGGTTTTGACGGTACCGGGGAAAAATACGATGCGAAGTATCGCGTCATGCGTTTCCTCACCATCCCGCAGAACCTCACTTCGGCCAACACGCTGCAGATTGTTTATCAGGTTCAGCAGACGGCTGACGACGATTCGTGGGAATCTTACAGCGCCACATTCGACCTGAGCCAGTTTGCTCCCGGTGAGTGGACGATAGGACACAAGACCCGCTACCGGCTGAATATAGATACCAGCGTGCAGTTGGAAGGGATTGTGGAGAAATGGAACACAACCAGTTACATCGAAGGCACTTTTTTACCGGACTAAACAGAACGACGAGATATGAAACGACAGATCCTTATATGGACCCTTGGGGTGGCTGCCCTGCTGGGCTTTGCCGGATGCCGGGACGACCTGGCCGACGGCTTCAACCCCGACGAGATACGCCTCGACGGACAGGTGGTTTCGTCTGTACAGACCAAGGCCGATGTGGAGATAGGCATCGACTACGACACGCAACTCACAAATCCGCTGGACATTTCGCTGGTGCGCTGGGATGCAAACGGCGGCAATAACAGCATGGTGGGGAAGACGCCAGTGGAGGCCACTCTGGGCAATCCGGTGGCGACGGACGAATGGAAGAGGCCGATAACCTTCGGTACCCCCCAGTATTACAAGAACCGCACAGACAATGTGGGCTTTGTTGGCTGGTATCCTCGGACGGCGGGGTGGACAAGAGAGGGAGGATCGGTCATTGATAATCAAGGAAGAATGACTTACACCATCGACGGAAAGACCGACGTGATGGTGAGCGACTTCCAGCAGGGCAACTTCGGTACGGGCATACCCGCCCTGACCTTCCGCCATGCCCTGTGCATGTACAAGATTTATGCCTACTACGTGGACGACGATGCAAAGACGCAGTGGGGCAACCTGCAGCAGGTGACCTTCCAGAACCTGCCCGAACAGCTCTTTGTGCAGTGGCCCGCGGACATAACAAGCGGGCAGGAGGCCACCTTCTCGTATACGCCTGCTCCCGAAGATGGAAACTATAAGACAGTCGATTTGTTTGCGTCAGATGAGGCGGGAAAGGAACTGCCGGTGGGCACCACCGACAGCGAGACCACCTACCTGGGGACGGTACTGGGCGGCAAGCCTGCCATCGGGGTATTGGGCATACAGATACGGACTGAAAACGAACAAAGTGGTAACTCTGTGTCCATCGCCCGCGACTTCAAGCCCGGCTATACCTACCACATCTACCTGAAACTCTCTGTCAGGGGCGTCATCAATGCGGAGGTATCGGTAGGAAAATGGGAGTATGACCCTGACAATGAAATTACGATTGACGAGAATATGGTACTTCTGACGGACTTGTCGCGCTACGGTACGGCCAACAGTTACATCGTTTCTTCGGCCAACCGTGGCTACTGCTTCGACGCCACCGTCAAGGGCAACGGCGTCAACACGCTGACCCGCCGCGACGGCACCACCATCCAGCTGCCCGACCGGGACGTGGACATTGCAAGCCAGATAGACCATGTCGGGGTGTATCGTACGGATGCCATGGTCGAAGTGGCTGAGGGTGGCAGTGGCACCATGAGCTTGATTGACCCGGAGCAGAGGCCTACGACGGAAATGATCACTCTCCTGTCGGACAAGCTGAGCGACGGGAAGGTGAAGTTCTGGGTGAACGGTTTTACTGATGAAGCTGGAAAGCCCTTGCCCGACAACTATGCGCTGAAGTACAAGGGCAATGTCAAGATTGCGGCCTACAACGCGCAGGACGAAATTGTGTGGAGCTGGCATATCTGGATTACGGACAAGCCGCAGAACCAGGGCTACCAGAACGGTACCGTGGCCATGGACCGCAACCTGGGAGCCGTAACGGCGTCGCCTGTTTCGCCGGGTAGCGGCTATGTGAATGCCATGACCGTCTGGGCCGGACTCTTCTACCAGTGGGGCCGGAAGGATGCCATCTTCCGCAGGACGGTGGATGAAGAATATGCTACACCTACTTTCCCCATATCGAAGGAAGAGAGGCGTGTGCCGGTAGCTGACGCACATAAAGCTCCGTCCACATATTTCTATGACCCCACCCGCAACCACTGGACGACGGATACGGAGGTGAATGACCACTTCTGGGGCTACATCTCCGATCGCGAGGACATTGTCAAGACGCTCTACGACCCCTGTCCGCCAGGGTATCGCGTCACGGGCAATGCCATGTGGGAGTCCCGGGTGGAGGATATGACTGTTGTGAAATCGCCGATTACGAATTCTGGATATTTCTTTAATATGGGGGATTATACCCAGGTCTATTACCCGAGCACGGCCTGTGTGGCCGACGGCAAGGTCTATCAGGACGATTATTCGGGTGGTACAGAGGCCAATAACTATGTCTTCCAGCTTTCGGCTACGCCGGGAGCGGATGGAACGGCCTATCACTTCCGTTACGAGCAATCGGCCTATCAGGAATCCAATGGCACTTTCGAAACGCTGGTGAGCGATCCTAAGTACCGTACCAAGCGTTCTGCCGCCTATCCCGTGCGCTGCGTGTTCGAAGAGTCGGGACCGGTGGTGACCGACCTCAGTGCCCTCCAGACGGCCAACTCCTACATCATCCGCCGCAGCGGCTACTACAAGTTCAAGGCCAATGTGCGCGGAAATGGAGTGACCAGCCTGCAGACGGTGACAGATCAGTCGACCGGTGCAACTAAATTGGTGCACTTTGATGACGGTCTGGGCCAGACGATAGCCGCTTCGGAGATGGGCAAGGCAGATGTGCTGTGGTGGCAGGGCGACCTTACCGCAAGAAGCGAATACCTGACATTTGCCAATGGCACGGAGAGCAACACTGCGGCCAATGTTGAGGCCAGGTGTCCTGTCCGGATGTTGGACAACGGCCAGGTGTATGACAACGAAATCATGTTCTATGCCGACGTGCGCGAAGGCGGAAACGTGGGCATTGCCCTGTACAACCGCAGCGGCGTCATCTTGTGGACGTGGCACATCTGGATTGTGCCCGAAGGTGTCAGGGGCAAGGAGTTTGGCGACTACATCCTGATGGACCGTAACCTGGGAGCTACCTATGCGCCTGCTGAGGCTGATGATGTCACTTCCGATAACGCCTTGGCTACCTATGGCTTCTATTACCAGTGGGGGCGCAAGGACCCGATGTTCGGGCCGGTGGGCTATGACGATGGCTCTTCCGGAAGCATCTGGTTCTGGAAAAACAATGGTACGTGGGAAAAGAAGACAACACGGCTTGACGGTAAGGGGGAACAAACTATTAGATCTTCTGTGCAAAATCCGCTTAACAGTTTATTTAGTGAAAATAAATTTAGTTTTGATGCAGCATATTGGTGGCAGACTACATATGTTTATACTCAGGGTGGGGATAACCAGGTCCGTAACCTGTGGGGATATACCGGAGCAACTTCTCAAGGGAACTCTTTTGCCAAAACCATGTGGGATCCCTGTCCGCCGGGTTACAGGGTGATGGACCATGTTGTTTTTGCAACGATTAGTAATTTTGGGGCAGATACTGAATATAATTATACAACAGCTGGTGAGGGTATTACTCAATACGGAGTCCTTTTTAATCCTTCTTTAGAATATACTTATAATTCTAATTCTGTAAAAATAAATGCAGACTACGTTTGGTTTCCCTATGCCGGTTGGACTGATAAATATCAAGTATGGAATAATGTTGGTGATGTGGGAGTTACTTTTTCTGCGTCACCCTTCGATAGTGGAAAATATGGACGTTCATTTGAATTGTGGCCTTTGGTTAATAATAAAGTGTCTGTTAAACATGAAGCGGAAGGATGGCAGCAGCAATCCAAACCCGTCAGATGCGTGATGGAATAAACAGGAGGAAGGAAAGATATGAGACGATATATTTACATCGGATTGGCGGCACTCGTAGTCTGGCTGGCTGCGGGTTGCGAGGAACGGGAGTGGGACGGACTGGACGAAACGGTGCCCGCTCCGGTGACCGACCCTACGCAGATGGACCTGTCCTGCAGCCTGGTGAGCGTGCAGGGCACTGCCGCACAGCCCATGACCCGCGGCCTGGTGGGCCAGACCACCACCGCGGCGTTGGAGGGAAACTTTATCCAGATTAACGAGGCATTGGCAGACGGGGTTACTCCTGAAAACTATGGGCCGACGACGTTTACCGGTTGGGGGGGCGCCTCCATTGTCAACGCCGAAGTGGTCTCTTCACCAGACAATACATTGGACATCCATTTCCGTTCCGTGGTTCTTTCACCTACCCGTACGTATGCTTACAGAGACCATGACAACGATGAAAGTACCTACCCGGTGGCAGGCATCACCCGCATGGTGGGTTGGTATCCGCGTACCTACAAGGTTCCGCCCGGTCCGGATGGAAAGCCGGCCGTAGGAGCCTTTGCCGATTCCGACTCCCGGGAGGTGATTGACGGCAAAGAATGCGTGGTGTTCCGCAACAAGCTGGACGGCCAGACGGACGTGATGGTGACCGACATGCGCGAAGGGCGCATGCAGATTGCGGGTTTTAAGAACATTTCTACGAACGATTACGATGTGCAGCCTTACGGCCATCTGTTCAAGGATTACATGAATCCGTCGGAGGGCTATCAGTATTGCAACTACTTTACCTTCAACCACTATCTGACGGCCGTCCGTCTGTATATCCGGGTGAACAAAAGTGACCTGAGCCTCATTGCCTGGAAGCAGATAGACGATGTGGTGTTTGTGGACCAGCCTTCTACGGTGGCCGTTGAGCTGCCCACCAAGCAGGCCAGGGACGAAACTGGAAATGCTTTGGTGGCTGGTACTACGCCTACCCTCCCGGTGGAAAATGTAACTCCCATCTTTGGCGACGCTGTGGAATGGAGCGATCCGAAAAACATGCCTATTATTAAGACACCTGTATCCGATGATCCCAATTATCCGCAGTTCGGCGAAGTGCCTTCCTACCCGATAGCTATGAAACATGCCATTGATATGGAGAAGACTTATCTGGGCTACATGATGATACGGCCTGATCAGGATACGGAGATTGAAATCCATACGGATGCGGGTGTATTTAACGCTACCATTCCTCGGGAGGTGACTATTACGGAGGCCGATGGAACTCAAAAATCCAACACGATTCTACAGCAAGGATGGATTTACGACATCGTCATCGACATGAAGACCGACGGTGTGCTGGATGTCATTGTGGGAAACGAGGACTTTGAATCGTTCAGAGACCTGGCGCCTTATAATACAACAATCGACGACTTCGAGTACGCCAACTGCTTCCTCATCGACCAGGAGCGGATGAAGAAGGATGACGGTACGTGGTACAACGGATTCTACTTCGAAGCCATGACGGCCGGACGGGGAGAGAAAGACCAAATTGAGGGCACGGGAATGGACAACGTCAACTTCGACCCGTATAGGGCGCGCATCCTGTGGCAAAGCGAGCCTTCGCTCGTCACTAACGTGGAGCTGATACACGGATACGTGCGCTTCTCCCTGCACGAGGACTGCCGGAAGGAGACAGATCCGAAGCAGGGGAATGCGGTCATCGCTGTGTACGACAAAAACGACAACATCTTGTGGTCGTGGCACATCTGGGTGGTGAACGGAGTGGAGGACTATACAATGATGGGACTCGCAGCGGATAATACAACTCCGTCATCATACCAGGTGATGAATATGAACCTGGGAGCCACCGCCAGCAGTTGGACGGGCAGTGAGGATGTGCTGAAGACCTATGGCCTGTATTACCAGTGGGGACGCAAGGACCCCTCGCCGGGGCCGCCGACCTATAATTATGGGCAGCAGGCACTGACTACCGCTCCCTATTACTACCTGGACGAGGGCGAACGGGATTACGTCAGCCGTCTGGTGGTGCCGAGGGCTACCATGAGCGACGCTGTGCTCCATCCCCTTGACCTGGTGACTTCGTCTATCAAGAATGAGACGTATTATAACGACTGGCTGAATACCCCGAACGACCAGTTGTGGGGAGGAGGTACCGGCAGTGCTTTTGGGAAAAAGACGAATTACGACCCTTGCCCTTATGGCTATCGGGTGGCGTTCGATGAGCTCAATCAGATATTTCGTTATGCAAAAGAAACAAGAAACGTGGCGGTGAAGGAAGCTTTGGGCTATCGTATTCTGGATGGTCCCCAGGCTAAATACAATTATTTTCCGTTCGCCGGTTGGAAAGGTCACGACCGTGGTCGTACGGACGACACGCATGCCTGGTATTACGTGGGGCAGCTGGGCGACTACCAGGATGCACGTATCAGTGATGGGACAGGTACGTATGGAGCCTATTATGAAGGCCATCGGGGACGTACTCTCTTGATAACGGGTAATAATCCCGGAGCTTATACACCCTACCGCAAGTACAACATCAAGACGGTGGACTTGATAACGGGTAATAATCCCGGAGCTTATACACCGCAGAACGTTCAGCCTTTTTATTCGGAAAATATAACCTTGGACTACGCCAACCGTTCGTCGGCATCGCCTGTCCGGTGCGTGCGATACGGTGAAGAGCCTTCGGCCAATCAGACGGATGAAAATTAGAAAGATGAAAGGTATGTGGAAGATACTGACAGGGATGTGTCTGCTGGTATTGCTGGCTGCCTGCTTGTCCGGCAACGGGAAAGCGGAGAAAAACGGGACGGTGGCCGACGCCGTAGCGGCGGACGAGCGCCCGGCGGAGAAAGCCTTCCCGCTGCCGCAGGTGCCGATGGTGATGACCGGAACTGCAGAGCGCGAAGCCTTCCTGCTGGCCCACTACTGGGATGCCTATGAGGCTCCCGACACACTGTGTGCTGCCGGCTGGAAGGTGGTGGAACAGGCTTTCGTGTCCTTTGTCAACTTGCTGGAACGTCGGGCTTCGGAACCGGAAACGGTGCGGGCTGCCATGGGCAGCTTCTGCGGCGCGCTGGAGCAGGCTGGCACCCGGGTGCGGACAGACCTGACCCGCCTCATGGACGAATGCCTGTACAACCCCAACTCGCGTTTCTACGACGAGGCGTTGTATGCCGTCTATCTGGAAGAACGGTTGGCCGCGGCAGACAAGGCTGACCCCCTGCGGTCGGCCTGGGTGTTCAAGCTCGACCTGATCCGCCGCAATGCGGTGGGCAGCGCGGCATCAGACTTTGTGTATTACCTGCCCGACGGAAGGCGGTGCTCCTTATATACCACCCCGATGCGGGGACGTCGGCTGCTGCTGGTGTTCTACGATCCGGAATGCCACTCCTGCCACGACATCCTGGTGGGTATGTTTGCCGACCCCGTCCTCAACCGGGCTTTGGAAACGGACCGGGTGACGGTGCTGGCTGTCTACACCGAAGGGAAACCGGAGGTATGGAAGAAATATCTGGAGGGAATGCCCGCTAAGTGGCTGATAGGCGAAGACCGCAGGAGCGTCAAGGACAAGGCTCTGTACGACCTGAAAGCCATGCCGACGCTTTATTTGCTCGATGCGGACAGAAAAGTGTTGCTCAAGGACGCGCCCTTTGATGAAATACGCAACTGGCTGGACGATGGCGGTCGCCTTTGAAGGTTGCGGAAGACTCTCGCCGTGAGGCGGGACTATCCTTCCTGTCCGCAAGGCAGGAGGGCTTGGCCTATAGTTTGATAGGCCACATTTTTGTTTTGTTTGTCAAGCCATGCGGCCTTCGGGCCGTGTGGCTTGTTTTTTCCCAAGTGCCACATTCCGCCGGCTAACTATGGACTTTGGCGCGCTAACTATGGACTTTAGCGCGCTAACTACCTACTTGGTGGGGCTTCATTGACAGCTTCGTCGTCCCGCACCCCGATGCGGCACCCGGCAAAGGCCGCCGGCCGGAACCGTGAAAATCCGTGAAATCTGCGGCATCCGTGCCCCCAAGCGGCAAAAGGAAAGCGGTGGGTAATATAAAAAATGTTTCCGGGATGGAAAACTCAGAAAAAAGACGTAATTTTGCGGCCTGATAATTATCATTTTATAGAAATACGACGTATGAAACTGGATTTACTTACCGCAATCTCGCCGATTGACGGTCGTTATAGGGGCAAGACGGATGCCTTGGCCGCCTATTTCTCGGAATTCGCACTGATGAGATACCGCGTACGGGTGGAAGTGGAGTACTTCATCACCCTCTGCGAACTGCCCCTGCCCCAGCTGAAGGGCGTGGACAAAGGTATCTTCGAAACCCTGAGAAACATCTACCGCAACTTCTCGGAAGCCGACGCACAGCGCATCAAGGACATCGAAAGCGTGACCAACCACGACGTGAAGGCCGTGGAATACTTCCTGAAGGAACAGTTTGACAAGCTGGGCGGACTGGAGGAGTACAAGGAATTCATCCACTTCGGACTGACTTCGCAGGACATCAACAATACCTCGGTGCCCCTCTCCGTGAAGGAGGCGCTGGAGCAGGTGTACTACCCGCAACTGGAGGAACTCATCGGCCAGCTGCGCACGTATGCCGAAGAGTGGGCCAATATCCCCATGCTGGCCAAGACACACGGACAGCCCGCTTCGCCTACCCGCCTGGGCAAGGAAATCAACGTCTTCGTCTACCGTCTGGAACGCCAGCTGGCCTCGCTGAAGGCCTGCCCGCTGACGGCCAAGTTCGGCGGCGCCACGGGCAACTACAACGCCCACCACGTGGCCTATCCCGACTACGACTGGAAGGCGTTCGGCAACAAGTTCGTAGCCGAGAAGCTGGGACTGGAGCGCGAGGAATATACCACGCAGATATCGAACTACGACAACCTGTCGGCCGTGTTCGACGCCATGAAGCGCATCAACACCATCATGATCGACATGAACCGCGACTTCTGGCAATACATCTCCATGGAATACTTCAAGCAGAAGATCAAAGCCGGTGAGGTGGGCTCGAGCGCCATGCCCCACAAGGTGAACCCCATCGACTTCGAGAACGCCGAAGGCAACCTGGGCATGGCCAACGCCATCCTGGAGCACCTGGCCGTGAAGCTGCCGGTGTCGCGCCTGCAGCGCGACCTGACGGACTCGACGGTGCTGAGAAACATCGGCGTGCCCTTCGGACACATCGTCATCGCCATCCAGAGCTCGCTGAAGGGCCTGCGCAAGCTGCTGCTCAACGAGAAGGCCATCTATGCCGACCTGGACAACTGCTGGAGCGTGGTGGCCGAGGCTATCCAGACGATCCTGCGCCGTGAGGCTTATCCGCATCCGTACGAGGCCCTGAAGGCGCTGACACGCACCAACCAGGCCATTACGGAAGCGTCCATTAAGAACTTTATCGAGGAGCTGAACGTGAGCGAAGACATCAAGAAGGAGCTTCGCACCATCACTCCGCACAATTATACGGGAATGTAAATAATGGAAAATGGAGAGTTGAAAATGAACAGTTACTGAAATTCCCAATTCTCAATTTTCCATTTTCAATTCTCCATTAAAATAAGGCCGTGAGGCCAACAGGTTTAATTTTATTCGAATAAAAAAGAAAATGAGTACAGAAAATGACAACTGGCGCGAAGCGTCGGGTACAGACAGAAATGAAGGTGCTGACCGTGATGGCAATCAGTACAAAGGGGCCGGTTTCGGCCGTTCTTCCTACAACCGTGACAACAACGACCGTCCTTACCGTCCACGCTTCAACAGCAGCGAGAACGGCGGACGTGTACAGAGGGCTTATAGCAGCGACCGTCCTTATCGTCCGCGTTTCAACAGTGGCGACAACCAGGGTGACCGTCCGCAGCGTGCGTATGGTAACAGCTACCGCCCGCGCTTCAACAGCGGCGAAGAGGGTGGCGAGCGTCCGCAGCGTTCGTACGGCGGCAGCGAGCGTCCCTTCCGTCCGCGTTTCAATCCGAACGCCGAGGGCGGTGAGCGTCCGCAGCGTCCGCGCTTCAACCCCAACAGCGAACGGGGCGGCTACAGTCCGCGTCCGCGCTACAACGCCGAGGGCGGCGATCGTCCCTTCCGTCCGCGTTTCAATAGCGGCGACAACCAGGGTGAGCGTCCGCAGCGTCCACGCTTCAATCCGAACGGCGGACGGAGCGGCTACGGACAGGGCAACAGCTACGGTCAGGGATACGGACGTCCGCAGCGTCCGCGTACGGCCGACTACAACCCCAACGCCAAGTACAGCAAGAAGAAACAGATAGAATACAAGGAACAGTTTGTGGATCCGAACGAGCCGATTCGTCTGAACAAGTTCCTGGCCAATGCCGGTGTATGCTCGCGCCGTGAGGCAGACGAGTTTATCACGGCCGGAGTGGTATCGGTGAACGGACAGGTGGTGACCGAGCTGGGTACGAAGATCAAGCGTGGAGACGAAGTGAAGTTCCACGACCAGGTGGTGAGCATCGAGCGCAAGATCTACGTGCTGCTGAACAAGCCGAAAGATACGGTGACGACATCGGACGACCCGCAGGCACGCCGCACGGTGATGGACCTGGTGAAGGGCGCATGCGAGGAACGAATCTATCCCGTAGGCCGACTGGACCGCAACACGACGGGCGTGCTGCTGCTGACCAACGACGGCGACCTGGCTTCGAAGCTGACCCACCCGAAGTATCTGAAGAAGAAAATCTACCACGTCCACCTCGACAAGAACCTGACGAAGGCCGACATGGAACAGATTGCCGCCGGCATCCAGCTGGACGACGGCGAGATACACGCCGACGCCATCAGCTACACCGACGAGAATAAGAAGGACGACGTGGGCATCGAAATCCACTCCGGAAAGAACCGCATCGTGCGCCGCATCTTCGAGTCGCTGGGATATAAGGTGGTGAAACTGGACCGTGTCTACTTTGCCGGCCTCACCAAGAAGGGCCTGCGCCGCGGCGACTGGCGTTACCTCACCGAGCAGGAGGTGAACTACCTGCGAATGGGGTCGTTTGAATAAATTATATATATATAGGATATAGTTATGGAAAAAATTGGTAGAACAAAGATTGTGGACCTGCTGAAGCGTGACGACTTCGGCGCTATGGTCAACGTGAAAGGATGGGTACGTACCCGCAGAGGTAGCAAACAGGTAAACTTCATCGCGCTGAACGACGGTTCTACAATAAATAATGTACAGATTGTGGTCGACCTGGCCAACTTCGACGAGGCTGTGCTGAAGGACATCACCACGGGCGCCTGCCTGAGTGTGAACGGCGTGCTGACGGAGTCGGTGGGCGCCGGACAGAAGGCGGAAATCCAGGCCCGTGAAATCGAGGTGCTGGGCACCTGCGACAACACGTATCCGCTGCAGAAGAAGGGACACTCCATGGAGTTCCTGCGCGAGATTGCCCACCTGCGTCCGCGTACCAATACCTTCGGTGCCGTGTTCCGCATCCGCCACAACATGGCCATCGCCATCCACACCTTCTTCCATCAGAAGGGCTTCTTCTACTTCCACACGCCCATCATCACGGCGTCGGACTGTGAAGGAGCCGGCCAGATGTTCCAGGTGACCACGAAGAACCTCTACGACCTGAAGAAGGACGAGAACGGTTCCATCATCTACGACGACGACTTCTTTGGCAAGCAGACCAGCCTGACGGTATCTGGTCAGCTGGAAGGCGAGCTGGCCGCTACGGCCCTGGGTGCCATCTATACCTTCGGCCCCACGTTCCGCGCGGAGAACTCGAACACGCCGCGCCACCTGGCCGAGTTCTGGATGATAGAACCCGAGGTGGCCTTTGCCGACCTGCCCGAGCTGATGGACCTGGAAGAGGAATTCATCAAGTTCTGTGTGAAATGGGCGCTGGACAACTGCCGCGACGACCTGGAATTTCTCAACAAGATGGTGGACAAGGGACTGATAGAGCGCCTGCAGAAGGTGGTCGACACCGAGTTTGTGCGCCTGCCCTATACGGAAGGCATCAAGATTCTGGAAGATGCCGTGGCCAAAGGGCACAAGTTCGAGTTCCCCGTGTACTGGGGCTGCGACCTGGCCAGCGAGCACGAACGCTACCTGGTAGAGGAACACTTCCAGAAGCCGGTCATCATGATAGACTATCCGAAGGAAATCAAGGCTTTCTACATGAAGCAGAACGAGGACGGCAAGACCGTGCAAGGCACCGACGTGCTGTTCCCGCAGATTGGCGAAATCATCGGCGGAAGTGTGCGTGAGGAGAGCTACGACAAGCTGATGGCCCGCATCAACGAGCTCCACATCCCGATGAAGGACATGTGGTGGTATCTGGACACCCGCAAGTATGGCACGTGTCCGCATGCCGGTTTCGGTCTGGGCTTCGAACGCCTGCTGCTGTTCGTGACGGGTATGGCCAACATCCGCGATGTGATCCCCTTCCCGCGTACGCCGCGCAACGCCGAGTTCTGATAAGCCGGAGTGGACGAGCGCCCGGGACCGGCTGTGAAGGTGTGTCAAAATAGAAGTATCTGAAACTCTCCTCCTTCTGGAAGGAGGAGTCCCCGATAGGGGGAGGTGGTAGGTGAAAGCGTAAGCATTGATTTATTGTATATCGAAACAATCTACCACCCCGCCCGTTGGGCACCCCTCCTTCCTGAAGGAGGGGAGCTGGATTGCATTGCTTCATTTTGACACCTTTCTTTTTTACGCGTCGACCGCATGCGCTGGACGCACCGTGGTGCGTCCCTACGGGCGGAGTCGGGGAGTGGGAATGCGGCTTCCCGTCTGACTGTCAGACAAAAAAAAGACTAAATCGTTTGTCAGTTGGCAGAAAAAACGTACCTTTGCAAGCCGATTATTATCTAAAAAGGATAAGCAATTAATTCATAGCGAGTTAATCGACCTTTGTCCGGGGCGGTTGGCTGGTGGTGAAGAAAAACATTTAGTAGTAACATTTTAAAAAACATTTAAGAGTGGATACTTTAAGTTACAAGACCATTTCTGCAAACAAAGCTACGGTGACGAAAGAATGGGTCATCGTTGACGCTACAGACCAGGTGTTGGGCCGTCTGGGCGCAAAAGTTGCGAAACTGTTGAGAGGAAAGTATAAACCCAACTTTACCCCTCACGTAGATTGTGGCGATAATGTAATCATTATCAATGCCGACAAAGTGAAAATGACTGGCAACAAGTGGACCGACAAGATTTATCTGTCCTATACCGGCTATCCCGGTGGCCAGAGAGAGATGACCCCCGCCCGCCTGAAGGCCAAACCGAACGGCGAGGACAAGCTGCTGAGAAAGGTAGTGAAGGGCATGCTCCCCAAGAACAAGCTGGGCGCCAAACTGCTGGGCAATATGTATGTATATGCCGGCAGCGAACACAAGCATGAGGCTCAGAACCCCAAAATGATAGATATTAACGCACTTAAATAAGAGATGATGGAAGTAGTAAATGCATTAGGCAGACGTAAAAGTGCTATTGCACGTATTTTCGTAAGCGAAGGTACTGGAAAAATTACCATTAACAAGAGAGACCTTGCTGTGTATTTCCCTTCAAGCATTCTCCAGTACGTGGTGAAGCAGCCGCTGAACAAGCTCGGCGTAGCTGAAAAGTATGACATCAAAGTAAACCTCTGCGGTGGTGGTTTCACCGGCCAGTCTCAGGCCCTGCGTCTGGCTATCGCCCGTGCACTGGTGAAGATCAATCCGGAAGACAAGGCTGCCCTGCGTGCCGAAGGCTTCATGACTCGTGACCCGCGTGCTGTTGAACGTAAGAAACCGGGTCGTCCCAAAGCACGTCGCAGATTCCAGTTCAGCAAACGTTAAGAGTTGCAGATTGGTTGGGGCGGACAAGTTGCATGATTTTCAACTTTCAACTCTCAACTCTCAACTGAAAAAGCGTTTAGCATCTAAACTACCGGGACTCTTCTCCCTACGGACCAGGCTACCCGGCGGTTGGTTTAGAAAAACAAAAAAGAAAGTAAACGATTTAAGATTAAAAAGACAATGTCAAGAACAAATTTTGATACATTACTGGAGGCCGGTTGCCACTTCGGTCACCTGAAAAGAAAGTGGAACCCCGCAATGGCTCCCTATATCTTCATGGAGCGCAATGGTATTCATATCATTGACCTCAACAAGACGGTTGCTAAAATTGACGAAGCTGCCGAAGCTTTGAAGCAAATCGCCAAATCAGGAAAGAAAGTCCTGTTTGTTGCTACTAAGAAACAAGCTAAGCAGGTGGTTGCCGACAAGGCTGCCTCTGTAAACATGCCTTATGTAATCGAGCGCTGGCCGGGTGGTATGTTGACCAACTTCCCGACTATCCGTAAGGCCGTTAAGAAGATGGCTACCATCGACAAGCTGACTAACGACGGTACTTACTCGAACCTCTCCAAGAGAGAAATCCTGCAGATTTCCCGTCAGCGTGCCAAGTTGGACAAGACTCTGGGTTCCATCGCTGACCTGACCCGTCTGCCGTCTGCTCTGTTCGTGGTAGACGTAATGAAGGAAAACATCGCCGTTCGCGAAGCCAACCGTCTGGGTATCCCCGTATTCGGTATCGTGGACACGAACTCCGATCCTACGAATGTAGACTTCGTAATCCCCGCCAACGACGACGCTACCAAGTCTGTTGAGGTCATCCTGGATGCTTGCTGCGCTGCAATGCAGGAAGGTCTGGAAGAACGCAAGGCCGAGAAGATTGACATGGAAGCTGCCGGTGAGGCTCCTGCCAACAAGGGTGGCAAGAAGAAAGCTGCCAAGGCTCGTCTGGACAAGTCGGACGAAGAAGCTATCAACGCTTCCAAGGCTGCTGCCTTCATGAAGGAAGACGAAGAGGCTTAAAACATATTGTTGAGAGTTGAGAATTGAAAGTTGAGAGTTACTTTAAACGGCAATTCTCAATTCTCTGTTCTCAACTCTCAACTGCTTTCTGAACAAGAGTATTATTAACTTTAAAACGATAGAAGAAATTATGGCTGTAACAATGGCTGATATAACCAAGCTCCGCAAAATGACCGGTGCTGGTATGATGGACTGCAAGAACGCCTTGACCACTGCAGAAGGCGACTTCGACAAGGCAATGAAGATTATCCGCGAAAAGGGACAGGCCGTAGCTGCCAAGCGTTCGGACCGCGAGGCTTCCGAAGGCTGCGTGCTGGCTAAGACAACCGGCGACTTTGCCGTGATCATCGCTCTGAAGTGCGAAACTGACTTCGTGGCTCAGAACGCTGATTTCGTGAAACTGACTCAGGACATCCTGGACCTGGCCGTTGCCAACAGATGCAAGACGCTGGACGAAGTGAAGGCGCTGCAGCTGGGCGACGTAACGGTGGCTCAGGCTGTGACAGACCGCAGCGGTATCACGGGCGAGAAGATGGAACTCGACGGTTATCTGACTGTTCAGGGTGCCGATACAGTGGTTTACAACCACATGAACCGCAACGGCCTCTGCACCATCGTGGCCTTCAACAAGAAGGTGGACGAGCAGCTGGGCAAGCAGGTAGCTATGCAGATTGCTGCCATGAACCCCATCGCCATCGACGAAGACGGTGTGCCCGAGGACGTAAAGCAGAAAGAAATTGAAGTGGCTATCGAGAAGACCAAGGCCGAGCAGGTTCAGAAGGCTGTAGAGGCTGCCCTGAAGAAAGCCGGCATCAATCCTGCCCACGTAGACAGCGAAGAGCACATGGAAAGCAACATGGCCAAGGGCTGGATCACGGCTGAGGATGTAGCCAAGGCAAAGGAAATCATCGCTACGGTTTCTGCCGAAAAGGCTGCCCACCTGCCCGAACAGATGATCCAGAACATTGCCAAGGGTCGTCTGGGCAAGTTCCTGAAGGAAGTCTGCCTGCTGAACCAGGAAGACGTGATGGACGCCAAGAAGACGGTAAGAGAAGTGCTGAAGGAAGCCGATCCCGAACTGAAGGTGGTAGACTTCAAGCGTTTCACACTGCGTGCCGAATAATATCCGGTCCGGATATTGACATACACAGAGAGGCTGTCGCAAAATAGAAGCAAATACAAGGTCATTCCTGCACGTGAGGCGGAATGGCAGGAGGTGGATGCTTCAATTTTGTGACAGCCTCTGTCTTTTTCTTGCGCGGCTTTATCCCACTGGCTTCGTCTGCGTGTAGCCGGCCTGCTTCAGCAGGTCCAGCACTTTCTGCTTGAAGTCGCCCTGGACAATGATTTCGCCGTCCTTGGCTGTGCCGCCCACGCCGCACTTGCCCTTCAGCAGGCGTCCCAGTTCCTTGAGGTCGTCGTCGGTTCCGACGAAGCCGGTGACGAGGGTCACCACTTTGCCGCCTCGGTTCTTGCGGTCGAGCTGCACGCGCAGCTTCTGTTGCGAAGGGGGCAGGGTGGCAGTTTCCTCTTCATCTGCCGTTTCGTAACGGAAGTCGGGATTGGTGGAGTAGACTACGTTCAGCCGGTCTTTCCAGTCGTTGTTTCTCATTTTTTTTCTTCTTGTTTGAGGATTACCTTTGTTTCTTTTGTCTGAACAAATATAGCATTTTGTAGGCTATCTTGCAATGCTGTTGTTATTTTTCTGATGTATTCTTTCCCTGTCAGACTTCTGTCTTGGTATTTGTTTTTGCAGGTTTCATTTTTGCGGGCAGGAAAGATTTTGCCTTGTTGGTTAAAATTTAATATGCTTCAAGACGATATTGGTAGCCGTTAAACAAAATTGGAACAGATGGAAATGGCAATAAACGGCCTCTTTTGAATACAAGGCTTGAAAAAACTATAAAAATAGTTGTAGTGTAAAAATAATTATGTATTATTTGCAGAAATAAATACTTTTTAGCCGAGAGGCTCTGCTTCGGCTCTGGCTGAAGGATTGTTTGTTGACCTTATTAAGGGGACTTCTATAAATTAAATCCCTGATTATAAGTTGCATAAGCGGAT
>ERZ780212.1054-NODE-1054-length-23899-cov-4.230121_pt1 | contig 23899 bp, 19 predicted proteins | sample MGYA00511364_ERZ780212 | MGnify/ENA primary metagenome ERZ780212 (study PRJEB29588, sample SAMEA2147991) | human gut metagenome | biome: human gut; feature: human-associated habitat; material: faeces | place: Denmark | collected 2008/2010 ... | reverse complement strand
TTTCGCAACGCGAAAGGCGGCATTTTGCATTGCAAAAGGTGGCCTTTTGGAAGGCCGTTTGCGGTGTTTTAAATGCCGTGTAGTGAGATGATGCTGAATAATGTCTCGCTGTGCCGTGATTCGGCAGCGGCTTACGGTATTTTTGCAAAATGCAAACGGTTGCCGTTTTTTTACATGATGAATATTGCATTAACGGTGGCCTGCGAATTTGTCGGCGTATAATTTGCCCGTTTCGGATATAATCCTTATATTTGCAACGCTACATTTGCAAATAAAGGAGGACTGAAAGAAACAGACATTTACACGTAACGGCATATTGCAAGCAAACTTGTAGGCAAGTTATTTGGGTTGGTTGAATCTGGTAAATTAAATCGAAGTTCCAAATGATAAGTCGAAAGGTTGGTTTGCCCCCGGCAAGGGGCGCAGGCTGCTTTTCCTTATTCTTACTTCGAGGTTTACCAGAACCTAACCGGCGGAATGGGCGAAAACGCAAGGCTGTGTCCTTTCTTTTTTGCACTTTTCCACAAAAAACATGAAAAACATCCGCCCTCTGCCGCGCTTCGGCACACCGCCGACTGTATATTTGCAGCGGTTTATCCTGAACAGAAAACATTTCAAGGTAAATATAATCACATTATCGTTTAACTCTAAAAACTAAAATCATGAGCAGAGTATTTCAAGTGAAGCCTAAGAGCACCATACGCTCTAACGGCACTATTGTCACGCCGGAAATGGTAGTAACGATAACAACCGAGCGTATCTTCCCCAATCAGTTGTTCTTAAACGACGCAAAGGAAATAAAGGATGCTTACATGCGCCAGTACGGCAATGACTACAGCAAGGCAAGATGGTCGTCGTGGGACTTTGAGGTCAAAGAATTGGGTAAGTGTTAAACAAAGCACAGGCAGGTAGCCATATAACCTATGCCTACCTGCCATTTATGTATCACGGAATAATACATAATTACAATGAGTACGATAAAAAAGACATTGGCCGACCATAAGAATGCGGTCATCATCGCCGCCACAGTGGCTCTTGTAGCCCTTGCGTGCGCTTTCGCCGTTTACCTAAGGCTATACACCGGCAAAGAACTTTGGTACGAGATGTTCGCCGCCATCATAGGAGTCGTCATAACAGCCATCATCACCATGATGCTGCTTGTAGGCCAGACCGACAGCGACGAGAAGCGCGAGAAGAAGGGCAAGGTGTTCGAAGAAAAGCTGCGCATGTACCAAGAATACTTAGATACGCTGTACGAGGTGCTGAAAGACGGCAGGATTACCAACGACGAGAAACTGAGACTGGCATTCAAGACATCGTCGGTAGCCATGCACTGCGCCCCGGAACGGGTGAAGAAAATAAGCAACAGCGTTAAAAAAATATTCAATACGACTATCAACGAGAACGGCAACGCGCTTGAAACATTGAACGAAAAAAACTGGAAAGAGCTTCTGAAAGAATTGTTTAATGTCATGGACGAGTTCAAGGCCGACCTGTACCAAGACTTCAAAGGGAATGACATACCCGACTGGGAGGAAACGCTTGACAATTTCACCAACGCCTTCAGTCAGGGCAATGATGAAAGCAATATCCCGCAATTCATGCCCGATGACGGGAATGACGGCACAGAAACTGCCGGTGCGGAAGCCGTGTCGGAAGAATGGGAGGACATGAAAGCGACATGGGCAGGCAAAGGCTGGGCCGTTGACGACTATCTGTCCAACGGCAACGGCTTCATGCTTAAGCTGACAGGTTCTGACGCCGGCAACAACAAGCCTGCGTATATCAACGTGGGCTGGGACAACGGTCATTATTACATCCAAGCCTCGTACCAACGCGACCCGAATTTCTCAAAGGCACTGAAATGGGAATACGGAGGCCGGCGAAGCTACGGAACGTGGTGGAAATACTTTGACGGCAAGTACTACAACATACCTGATGGCAAACTGTGTGACTTCATCCATAACGACGAAGGGCTGCGCAAATATCTTAAAGCCGAGGTGGAACGCCTGATGGACATCGTGGAACGTGAGCACAACACAATGCAATGGTTAGATAAGGTAGGGCCGCGCGACGGCTGGACGACGTTCACATGGTGTTGGGACACGCTTGCCTGCGACTACAACAATGAAGAATTAGGCCGTCCTTTCTTTGACACAACGCGCGACGCGAAGACAGGTAAGGTTACGATAGTGTTTTACAACAGGGCAGACCAGCCGCAGCTTGCCGAGCAGTTAGTGCATGGAATTGAAGGTTGCGGCAGCCTTACGCCCAACGAGGAAGGCAGGTATTTGCTTGAAACATTGGACGGAAACGCCTGCGACGTGCCCTCGAAAGTAAAGGAATGGATGGATAAAATAGAGAAAGGAGCAAAGAAATGAACATCGACTTAGTGTCAATCGCGGAGCTGAAGGGACTGAAATTCAGCATCCCCACGTACCAGCGCGGCTACCGCTGGACAAGCATAGAGGTGAAAGACCTGCTCGACGACATCGACGAGTTTATCAGCCAAAAGGACAACCGGATATATTGCCTGCAACCGCTCGTGGTGCGCATGGGCGGCGACAAAGACTTGCTCGACCGCATACACAAGGCCGGGAGCATGGCAGAGGTAAGGACGCTGCTTGACAGCGGCGGCGAATGGGAAGTTATCGACGGCCAGCAGCGGCTTACGACGATATATATCCTACTGCGTTATCTGCTTGGTAATCAGTCTGAATATTATGAAATAACATACGAGACGAGACCCGGAAGCCACGGTTTCCTTAAAAACATCAACCCCGAAGAGGCCGGTAACAACATTGATTATTACCATATCCACAACACAAAAGTCACGATAGAGAAATGGTTTGATAGCAAAGACAAGAGCTATAAGCGTACGTTTGCCGACACTGTGCTTGAAAAAGTAAAGTTCATCTGGTACGAAACAGACGAAGACAACCCCATCAACGTGTTCACGAGACTCAACATTGGCAAAATCAGCCTTACCAACGCAGAGCTGATAAAGGCGTTGGTGATGAACAGCTCTAACTTCGACAAGGGCGACGAATACGCCGTAAGGCTGCGCCAGCAGGAAATCGCACTGCAATGGGAAACCATTGAGAACACGCTTGAAAACGACGAGTTTTGGCTCTTCCTGCACGGTGTCGACGAGAGATACGACACGAGGATTGACTGGATTTTCGACCTCATTTGCGACAACGACCGCCTCGGAATAGGCGCAACAGACAAGGAAATAGGCGAAAAAGGGCGCGAACGCAACCGCACTTTCAGATACTTCAACAAGGCGTTCAAGGCGTCAGACCGCCGCGAAGCCATCCTGAAAGTGTGGAACGAGGTAATGGCGGTGTTCAATACGATGGGCGAATGGTACGGCGACGTTGAACTTTACCATTACATCGGATTTCTTGTCGATGTTGGCAATGGCTTGGACATGAATAAACTTTTAAGTGAATGGAAAGCCGCCGGAAGCCGTGACAGCTTCCTAAACGGCTGCATCCTGCCGCGAATATCAACGAAGATAAAGCAATGTCTACATCCGGAGAAGAAGCTGGACACACAGTATGAAGTGTCAGGATGGCCTAAAACAAAATGCAAGCCACTGCTGCTGTTGTTCAATATTCAGACCATCATCGACGAGAACAAGGCTTACATGGAGAGCGATAAGTATAAGATGGGCGTGTTCCACAAGTTTCCCTTCCACCTGTATAAACTCGAGAAGTGGGACATCGAGCACATTGATTCATGCACACGGAACAGCCTTGATAACGAGAATGACAAAGCGGAGTTTCTGCGTTGCACGCTGGTCGATATCATGGATGACAATTTAAGGCTCCAGATAATCAACTATCTGACAGCCAAAGGGAACGGGGACGAAGCGCAGGATAATGCTTTCGCCGACATGTATGAAAATATAATGAAAGACGGACAGGTTGAAACCAATCGTCTTAGTGACGATGAAAAAGACAGGATATGGAACTTCGCGCTGCTTGACCAAGGTACCAACCGAAGCTACAAGAACGCCCTGTTCGCCTCGAAACGCCGCACGATAATCGACAAAAGCCAGTCTGCCCATAAAGAAATAAGCATTGACGATAACGGACAATACAAAGTGACGGACTGTAAAGTAAAAGCTTTCGTGCCTGAATGTACGCTGAGATGCTTCCTGAAATACTACAACCGCTCATCTAGTAACCTGCGTGAATGGACCAAGGATGATGCCATTGTTTACAGGAACGAGATTGGAAGGACATTGGAAAAATTCTTAAACTATTGACAAGCTATGAACAACAGTAACTCCACTACATTTTGGAAATACCTGAAAGACAACCGTATTGTCATACCGATAATACAGCGCTCCTATGCACAGGGACGCTTTGGTAAGGAATATCTGCGCGAGAAGTTTCTCAACAACCTTGTAAACGCCCTGAACGGCGGCAAGCCCATTCTGCTCGATTTCGTGTATGGCAGCGAGAGTCATGGCTGCATTGAGCCGCTTGACGGCCAGCAACGGCTCACCACATTGTGGCTGTTGCACTGGTATGTCGCCTTGAAATGCGGGCGGTTGGCCGAAAACAAGGAGACATTTAAGCATTTCACATACGAAACGAGAGTGTCGTCGCGCCGTTTTACCGACGCTATTTGCGATATTGAGCATATTGACGGCGACGAGGGTGTTGCTGCTTACATACAGCGGCGCACGTGGTTCTTGGACGCATGGCACAATGACCCTACGGTAAAAGCCATGCTGACGATGATTGAAGGCACCAAGATAAATGACAATGAAGGACGCGACATAACCGATGGACTGGAGGAGATATTCAGCGGATATGACAAAAAACAGTTTGAGGAAATATGGTTGAGGCTGACTGACGAGCAGGCTTGTCCCATACGGTTTTACGCGCTTAACATGAGCGACAGCAACCTGCCACTGTCCGACGACCTGTATATCAAGATGAACGCTCGTGGTCGTGTGCTGTCGGATTTTGAGAATTTCAAGGCCGATCTGATTGACTATATCAGGAAATCACAGGCCGACGGCATGGGTAACGGTTGCTCGATACACGTCGGGGCACTGCTTGACAACAAGTGGATGGACGTGTTTTGGCGCACGAGCGGTCATCCGGCAGGAGTCGTAGACGAGGTTTTCATGGCTTTTCTCAACCGCTTTTTCCTGACAAAGATCATCCTGTCAGAGAGGGATAATACGGAAACCACGCTTTCGTTCAGGAAGATGTACGGGGCGAGTGGGAATGACACAGCTTTCAGATACGACAATTTTGAATGTTACGAGAAGTCTGGAGTGCTGTGCGGCGACACTTTTACGCAGCTTGAGGCGATATTTGGAAGGGTGTCGAAAATTACCGATATCAACCAGTTGTGCAAGCCGCGATGGGAGACAAAGGCTTCCAACGACTCGCTGTTCATCCCTGTATATACTGATGAAAAGGGCATTACAGGCATAGGACAGCGGCAAAGGGTGGTGTTCGCAGCCGCGTGCATATATCTTGAACGCCATGATTACGACGGACAGAAGTTCGCCGACTGGATGCGCTTCGCATGGAATATGGCCGAGAATAGCGGCATCTACGACGTCGAGTCAATGAAGAGAGTTATACGCTCGATTGGCAGGTATGCTGAAAATTCGGATGACATATTGCGTCATCTGTCCTCGCTCGACCCCGGCGAGGTGAAAAACGCGCAGCTGAAAGAGGAAATAGTAAAAGCCATGCGCATCTGCCAGAGCCGCGACGGAGACGCTCCCGAGACTGAACAGCACATATACGAGGCAGAGAGCTACGGCTTCTTCCGCGGCGCGATACGCTTCCTGTTCACCGACGGCGGCGGCAACGTCGACTGGAGCAACTTTGAAGATAAGTTCACCAATGCGCAAAACCTGCTGCAAAAGGCGGTAGACACCGCCGACGCGAGCCTGATGTGCTATCTCATATCTATGTTCACCAGTTGGGAACAGATACATCTGTTCGAAGACAACACCGCCTATTTCAGTAATAAAGGCGACAACTGGAAGGCTCTGCTGACAAGCGACAAGCTCCAAGATCCGGTAGACCGGCTGTTGAGAAGCAAAGACATTCCTGCTGAACTGTATCCCGCAATGGCCGAAACTGGGAGCGGTTGCACGGACGTACAGATAAAGGTGCAGCAAGACTTGTGCGATATAAACTTGATGAACGACGTGCTTGCCAACGTGAAAGGCGCAGCGCGGCTGCGCTGGAACTGGTGGCATCACACTATATACAAACCCTACGAGAGGAACGAACGCCTGATATACTTCACTGCCGACAGACGCAACGACATGCTGTCGGAGCTTTCAGACCGCAAGGAATTTATTCTCAACGAGGACAGGGCGCTGCCGGGCGGCCGCCATTTCGCCGGAGTAAACATTCCATTCACCTTCAACGGACGCGCGTTTCTGTGGAGTTGGGACGACTACATTTATATCGACAGTAGCGACAGGCAGGCCAAAATGACAAGCCGATACAAGGTGAATTATGATGAAATTGACTGCTACGGCCTTTGCCGAAAGTTTGAGCGGATGATTGAGACCGTTCCCGAATGACACTGCCAAGCCTTATATTATTTACGGTTGAAACTTTTACGATTGGCATTATGCTTCGATTGCAACAATCTAGAAGATATTTCTTACAATCTAAAACGCCGCCTTTCGCGTTGCGAAAGGCGGCATTTTAGATTGCAAGGAAAGTGCTGATATATAGTTATGAATTATATCCGACATGACGGGTAAAATCTATTTTGTTTAAAGAAAAACGTCGTTAATGTTATAATTTTTATGACGTGCGCTCGGCGGAAATACGTATTTTTAACATGAAAAACCATAAATATAGCCAACCTCTGCCTTGTTTCTGCATACCATGCCGTTATCTTTGCGCCATACAATAATATAAAAGTATAGAAGCTATGATGACGATTGACAATCACGACGCAAAGGTTTTTACCGACGATATTGAGCAAAACGCGGTGGAACAGATTAAGCAGCTGCTGGCCGTAGACGTGTTCGGCGGATGCAAGATAAGGATAATGCCCGACGTACACGCCGGGGCAGGCTGCGTAATCGGCTTCACGGGCGACCTCGGCGAGAGGGTAATCCCCAACATAGTGGGCGTAGACATAGGCTGCGGAATTTACGTAAGGCCGTTCGTATGCAGGAAAGACATCGACTGGCACACGCTCAACGGGTTCATAGTTCACAACATACCGTCGGGCCGCGACTGCCGCAACGGCGACTGCGCAGCCCTGCCCGTCAAGTACATGGACGGCTACCGCGAGGCGAAGGAAATAGTCAAGGCCCTGCGCTGCAACCGCGAGCTGAATGACGCGAAGCTCCTTTACAAGTCGGTAGGAACGCTCGGCGGAGGCAACCACTTTATCGAAGTAGACCGCGACGAGGCCGGGATGTATTACCTTGTGGTGCACACCGGCAGCCGCAACCTCGGCAAACAGGTGGCCAAAATCTATCAGAAGTTGGCAGTAAAGTGCCAGTCCGGCTGGGCTGAACTCATGCAGGTGCAGGAGCGAATGATAGCCGAATACAAGGCGGCGGGGCGCCGCGCCGAGTTGCAGGAAGCCATACGCCAGCTGCACTGCTCGTTCAAGACGCGGCGGCCGGCCGTGCCGCAGGAGCTGTCTTACCTCGAAGGACGCTACCGCGACGACTACCTTAACGACATGCGTCTGTGTCAACGCTGGGCCGAAATCAACCGCCGCATGATTACGGGGCTTATCATCGACTGGCTCACCGGCCAAGGCTTCGCCGACACGGAGGCGTGCCTTGAAGAACCGTTCGAGAGCGTGCACAACTACATCGGCGCGGACAACATAATCCGCAAGGGCGCGATAGCCGCCTACGAGGGACAAAGGTGCATCATACCGATAAACATGCGTGACGGCTCGCTGATATGTGTGGGCAAGGGAAACGCCGACTGGAACTGCTCGGCTCCCCACGGGGCGGGCCGCCGCATGAGCCGCGCCGAAGCCTTCCGCACGGTAAGCCTCGACGACTACGCACTGTCGATGCAGGGCATCTACACCGAAAGCGTAAGCGAGGAGACGAAAGACGAGGCCCCGATAGTGTACAAGCCGAAGGAAGAAATAATCGAGAACATCCGCGACACAGTTACTGTTGTGAACATCATCAAGCCAGTTTACAACTTCAAGGCGGCGGAGTGATTAACGCTTTGATAAAACAACAGACCTTCACATACGGCATTTTGTGTGGTAATAAAGATAAAGCTATACGGACAATGTTTATCAAATACAAGGGACATCGCATTTTCGCGTTTTCCGATACGCACGGGATGCACCGCAGGTTAAGCATACCTGACAGTGCCGATATCATGGTTTGCGCAGGCGACGATACAATCTTTTCGGCCACGTACACACGCATGGCAGAAAGCAAACGGAGAGCGGCTGTACGACCTTCTACAACGTGTCCTGTTTCATGGAACTGAAAAATATGCTATAAAAATCCGCTTTCTGCCTCGATTCGGCACACTGACCGTGTAATTTTGCGCCATGAACTGAAAAACAAGAGGCAATAACCGGACGACAAAAACTGAACAGGAAAACAGGCTTAATTTGACATGACGGGGTGTAGTTCTTACGTTGAATGATGATTACATATATCATCCTTATGCAAGAACGAGGGTGGGTTGAGGGATTTGATTGGTAAGCCGTTGGGAGATTTGCAGCCCGATGATTGACATGAACTGCTCCGTTTACGCAAAGGTTGATGACCTGCGCGACGGCTCCATGGCCTGCCATCCGTCATGGCGGGAAACCGTAGGCATGGAGATAAGGCTGCTTGAAGATGACATCAAACTTACGCCGCAAGAGCTTGCCGCCGGCCTGTTTTGGAAGATAACCTATTTCGGCGGGACAGAGGGATTTGCTCGTCGTAACATTGAAAAAAGATTTCATACCGGAAGTAATTGAAAAAAGAATTATCGTATCCGTATTGGCTTGTTTTTACTGCGGTTGTAATTCTTTATTCCGTCATGTTTCTTTACGAGGGAAAGCAGGATTGGCGGTATATAAATTAAATACGAATTTAATGTCACAATGTCACATTTGAGCGCATATTGCTGATTATTAGTGATTTAAATCGTGACGTTACGTTATTGCCGTTATCACGATTGTCACAAGCCTTGGGCGTGACGGTTGTGACAGTGGCATTTTTTCATAATGTCACCACGTAATGCATGACTTCCAATATCTTACACCACATTGTGACATTGTGATATTAAAACCTTCAATAAAAATAAAATGAATGTTTGCAATATGCCGCTTTTCACATTGCAGTTCACCGCTTTTCATCGTGTAAAAGGCCGCTTTCTGCATTTAAAGAAGTGCTTTTCTGTAAATTACCGATTGCTTGGGGTAGAAAGAGGATTTCTTTGAACATTGAAAGAATAAATTAAAATGGAACGTAACTTAACCATTCAGTGAAACTGCGGATGAAATAGTTTTATACTGAAGATATTTATAAGAAACGGCTCGGTTGAAATGAAAATAAAAGTGCATGGTTCGATGTTTCCTGAAAAAATCGAGTTTGACGGCGAAAATTATCGAACCACTGAATACAACAAAGTGCTCGACCTTATCTTCCAAGAAACCAACAAGTTACGCGGCAAGGGAAAAGAAAAAGGAGAAAGACAACCGTCCTTCTCCTCCCATGTACCCAGAGCCGGGGTCGAACCGGCACGGGTTGCCCCACTGGTGTTTGAGACCAGCGCGTCTACCGATTCCGCCATCTGGGCTTAAATGCGGTGCAAAGATATGAGAAAAATCCGAATTGACAAATTTTTAATTGAAAAAACTTAAAATAATTGGCAGTAAGGACTTTTATTTGTATCTTCGTAACTGGAAATAAATCGTTAATACTATGGTTGAAAACAAGAATGATTTTTGCCTTATTTTAGCAGGCGGAAAGGGGCGCAGGCTGTGGCCTTGCAGCAGGGAAAACCGCCCCAAGCAGTTTCTCGACTTCTTTTCCACGGGGCGCACGCTGCTGCAGCAGACTTACGACCGCATGTCCGGATTCATACCTAAAGAGAATATTTACATCAGCACAAACCAGATTTACACGGAAATTGTAACGGAGCAACTGCCCGACGTGCCCGAACGCAACATCCTGAGCGAGCCTATTTTCAGGAATACGGCGCCCAGTCTCGCGTGGGCCACCCACCGGCTGCTGCACGTCAATCCGGAGGCGAGGCTCGTGGTGGTGCCGTCAGACCAAGCCGTGTTCAAGGAGGACGAGTTCAAAAGGAACGTGCTCGAGGGGCTTGACTTCGTCGGCGGGCGCGACTGCATACTTACGATGGGCATCAGGCCGACGAGGCCGGAACCGGGATACGGCTACATTCAAATGGGCGAACCGGCCGGGCGCGATGACGTGTTCCGGGTGAAATCGTTTACGGAGAAGCCCGACCGCGAGTTCGCGCGCATGTTCATGGAGAGTGGCGAGTTCTATTGGAACACGGGTCTGTTCCTCGCCAACGTGCGATACCTGCGCGAAGTGCTCAAGGAGATATTCCCTCCGGTGTTGCGCAACTTTAAGGAGAGCGACGACCAACCTTACTCAATCGAGGCCGAGCTGGAGTTCATCAAGGCAAACTTCCCGTCGTATCCCAACCTGTCAATCGATTACGGGATACTCGATAAGAACGAGAACGTATGCGTGATGAAGTGCGATTTCGGGTGGGCCGACCTCGGCATGTGGCACTCCATGTACGAAAGCATGAGCAAGGGCGAGGGCGACAACGTGGTGATAGGCGCCCGTGTGATAACGGAGAGCAGCCGCAACAACATAATAAAGCTGCCCGACGACCATCTTGGAATAATAAACGGGCTCGACGGTTACATAGTGGCCGAGCAGGGCAAAGTGCTGCTTATCTGCAAGAAAGAGGATTCCTCGGCGTTGATAAGGAAGTATGTCAACGAGGTGCAGGTAAAGTACGGCGAGGAATTTATTTAGGAAATTAAGAATTAAGAGTTAAGAATTAAGAAAACATACTGTAATTAGCTGATACCTGCAAAACATGTTTTCTTAATTCTTAACTCTTAATTCTTAATTCAGAAGTTTTCCCTTATCTTCCGGGCTGTTTCCTTAAAGTCTTCTTCCGAGAGCTTGAGCTTCGGGTTGGCGAAGTTCATGTCGCCCTCGCTTTGCATCGGCACGAGGTGTATGTGGGCGTGGGCCACTTCAAGGCCGAGCACGGCCATGCCCACCTTGCGGCACGGGAAGGCGGCCTTTATTGCCTTTGCCACGCGCTTGGCGAACACTATCATTTCGGCCAGCTCGTCGTCTTCGAGGTCGAAGAAGTAGTCAACCTCGCGGCGTGGTATCACCAGCGTGTGCCCCTTGGCCAGCGGGTTGATGTCGAGGAAAGCGTAGAACTTGTCGCTTTCGGCGCATTTGTAGCTGGGTATCTCGCCAGCAGCTATCTTTGAGAATATGTCCATTGTTTAATCGGTTTTAGGGTTGTGTGGTTTTACGGTTTTGGGGTTATAAGGGTTACGGTAAAACTGTATAACCTTAAAACCTTACGACCCCATAACCGTATGACCGTATATCACTTATTCAACACTGATTTTGTCTATACGCAGTTTTATCGTGCCGCGTGGTATCTTTATCTCAACCTCGTCGCCCACTTTCTTGTTCAGAAGTCCTTGGGCTATCGGGGTCTTTATCGAGATCTTGCCTTCGCGCAGGTTGGCCTCGCTCTCGCTCACTATGGTGTAGGTCATCTTGGCCTTGTTGGCCATGTTGGTCATCTCCACCTTCGACAGTATCTGCACGCTGTCGGTGCTCAGGCGCGAGGTGTCAACTATCTTGGCTTCCGATATAGCCAGCTTCAGTTTGTTGATTTTATCCTCAAGGTGGGCTTGCGCCTCCTTCGCCGCGTCATACTCAGAGTTCTCGCTCAGGTCGCCCTTGTCCCTCGCCTCGGCTATCGCCGCCGACGCCTTGGGGCGCTCAACGCTTTCCAAATGTTTAAGTTCGGCCACCAGTTTGTCGTAGCCTTCTTGTGACATGTAAGCCATAATCTTAAAAGTATTTAATTATTTGTATTTTCCAAGATAGACAAAAAGAGAATTCCGGCATCTGTCTCAATGTCGGAATCCGCTGTTTGTCTCCTTCACGTCATGTCTCAAAGCCTTGCATCACAAGGCGCTGTAAGGCCCGGCGGCGGTGTGCTTCGTCTGCCGTCGCAGACTCGCCGCCAATACCTTAACTGCGTGCAAAGATAGGCTTTATTTCCCGAACGGGCAATTTTTTAGGGCTAAAAAAGATTAAGACGGCCGCGCATCGATGAAAAAGACGGCCGCAGGCGGTAAAAACCGTAACTTTACGCGCCCGTTCCACTTACACATCGCTTCGTCCGCACATGTGCCGGCAACAAACTATCAGCCTGCCGCAGGCCGCCGCTTACAATCCGTAAAGGCCGTGTTTCGCGTCGCAAAAGGCCGCCTTTCGCGCCATGAAAGACCGTCTTTCGCAAGGCGAAAGGCCGTGTCTTGTTTGCTTGTCTACAAAAAAATGCTTATTTTTGCGCCCGTGGACAATTACTCATCATCACCCGTTCAATATCTGCGCCAACTGCGGCTGCTGCTCGAAATGGAATACAGCTGCGAGAAGGAGGAGTTCCGCCGCCAGACCGAGGCCATGGGCCTGCAGCGCAAGGTGAAGCGCGGCGACGCGTGGCTGCCCGTAAGCGTGGGCAAGAGCTACTACAACTCGCTCAACCAGCTGGCCGTGGAGGTATTCCGCACGCAGGACAAGGAGATTGAGCACAACTTCGAGTTCGGACGCCCCGTGGTGTTCTTTGAGGCAAAGAAAGCCCCCTCACGGCCTCCCCGAGGGGAGGAGCTTAGTTTGCCCTGCCAATCAGTCCCTTCCCCTCGGGGAGGCCGGGAGGGGGCTTCCGAGAGCCGGAAGGGGGCTGTTTTCCTTTTCACCGGCACGGTAAGCTACGTAGACGGCGACCGCATGATAGTCACCGTGCCCGACAACGCTCCGCTTACGAGACTGCAAACTGCGGAGAACGTAGGCGTGCAGCTGTTCTTCGACGAGACCACATACCGGCTTATGTTCGAGGCTCTCGACCGCGTAATCAACGCCAAGGGCAACCGGCTGGCCTACCTGCGCGACCTGTTCGCATCGCGGCAGAAGGCCGAGACTTTCTCGTTCGACCCCATACGCTTCCCTTGGCTCAACCCGGCGCAGGAGCAGGCGGTGAACAGCGTGCTCCGCGCCAAGGACGTGGCCATTGTGCACGGGCCTCCCGGCACGGGCAAGACGACAACCCTTGTCGAGGCCATATACGAGACGCTGCGCCGCGAGAGCCAAGTATTGGTATGCGCGCAGAGCAACATGGCCGTCGACTGGATAAGCGAACGGCTCGTTGACCGTGGTGTCAACGTGCTGCGCATAGGCAATCCAGTGAAGGTGAACGACAAGATGCTGTCGTTCACTTACGAGCGGCGCTTCGCCGACCATCCGCAGCTGTGGAGCATCCGCGAGGCCATACGCAAGCTGCGCCAAGGCCGCAACAGGCGGCGCGACGACGGCTACCACCAAAAACTAGACCGCCTGAAAAGCCGCGCCGCCGAGCTTGAGATACGCATAAACGCCCAGCTGTTCGGCGAGGCGCGCGTGATAGCCTCAACCCTTACGGGCAGCGCCAACCGCCTGCTCACTGGCCAAAAGTTCGGCACGCTGTTCATCGACGAGGCCGCGCAGGCCCTCGAACCGGCCTGCTGGATAGCCATCAGGCGGGCTTCAAGGGTGATACTGGCGGGCGACCACTGCCAGCTGCCGCCCACGGTGAAAAGCATCGCGGCACTGCGCGGCGGACTGGGCACGACGCTCATGGAGCGCGTCGTCAGCCAGAAGCCCGAGGTGGTGACCCTGCTGAAGACGCAATACCGCATGAACGAGCAGATAATGCGCTTCTCCAGCGACTGGTTCTACGGCGGAATGGTAGAGGCGGCACCGCAAATAAAGTACCGCGGAATACTCGACCTCGACAACCCCATGACGTGGATCGACACCTCAGGCGTGGAAGGCCGCGAGGAGTTCGTCGGCGAGAGCTTCGGCCGCATAAACCGCGCCGAGGCCGACCTTACGCTCAACGTGCTCGAGGAATACTTCACGAAGATAGGCAAGCGGCGCATCCTTGACGAGCGCATCGACGTAGGCGTAATCTCGCCCTACCGCGCGCAGGTGCAGCTCCTGCGCCGCCTCGTCCGCAAAAAGGAGTTCTTCAAGCCCTACCGCGGCCTCATCTCGGTGAACACGGTGGACGGTTTCCAAGGGCAGGAGCGCGACATCATCGTCATCTCCCTCGTCCGCGCCAACGCCGACGGGCAGATAGGCTTCCTCTCAGACCTGCGCCGCATGAACGTGGCCATCACCCGGGCGCGCATGAAACTGATAATACTGGGCGACGTGCCCACCATGACGCGCCACCCGTTTTACCGGAAACTGTATGAATATACAAATGGAATAAGCCCCCTCCCGACCTCCCCGAGGGGAGGAGGGCAGACACCATTGTGAGATGAATTAACGATTAAAAATTAACAATAAAAACCGACCAGCAAGTGTAATTACAATCTCCTCCCCTCGGAGAGGCTGGGTGGGGGCTTATAATTAACGGCAACCAGCAAGTGTAATTACAATCCCCTCCCCTCGGGGAGGCTGGGAGGGGGCTTTCATTTATGCTCCAGCGAGACTATATCCAGCGGCTTATCCGCGAGTTCATTGCCGCCCTGCAGCGGTTCCTAGAGAAAAAAGAGGCGGGCGAAAGGCAGGAGGAGGCACGCCAGATGTTCACCCGATACTTCGGCGACTACGCCTTTTTCCACACCGGCTCGATAGACGACATCATGCAGTGGTTCGAGCGTTACCCCGAAGAAGAACGCCTCGACCGCATCGGGATGCTGGCCGAACTGTATTACGCCGAGGCCGACGCGCTGGGCGAGCCAATGCGCACCGGAGTGCTTGACCGCGCCTTCATGCTGTTCGACTTTGTCGACCGCCACAGCCGCACGTTCTCTATCGACCGCCGAAACAAGCTCTCCGATATCAACATTAAGCGCGGCCGTAACCCTGATTGACGGTTCATCCGCAGTTCGGGTGAATGAAGAATCAGGTCTGCCTTATTTTATTTTACCGTAGAGACGCGATTTATCGCGTCTGCCGTAAACAGCAATTATTTTACAGCGGTAGACGCTATGAATCGCGTCTCTACAGGATTTGCTGTACAATATGAACTGCGGATGAACCCAAGAGACGACCTTTTGCCTTGCAAAAGGCCGCAAACGGCACGCTAAAAGGCCACCTTTCATGCGCCAAAAGGCGGCCTTTTGCAACGCATTGGCTATCAATATGTTACGCCGCCGGTTACGACCCTTGCATGAAAGACTGCCGTCCGCCGGGCAGAAAGCATGGTTTTCAGGCTGTTATTGGAAAATTCCGACACGATGAACATATTTTTATCGTTTTATTGTCATGTTTCGTTTTTTTATCATATATTTGTATCCAACTTGTTAGTCAACCTATTTATTAACCAAAAACACGCCTTATGAAAAAGTTTATCCATACCTTAACAGTGGCGCTTGTCGTATCGACATGCGCCGTGGCGCAGGGCTTAAGCGAAAGCAAGAACATGCTTGAAGCAGGCACCCGGCACGCCAAAGCGATAATGCAAAACAGCCGCGTGGCCGACGTGAAAGCCCCCGCAGGCAAGGCGGCGCACCGTTTGCCGACACCTACGGGCACGGCCGACGACATAATCTATGAACCTGATGGAGTGCGTTCGGACAACCTCGTCCGCGAGGATGTCAGCTATTTTAACATCGGAGGGGAGCTGTATCTTGATAATGTCACCGGGGTTGTGAGCCATTACGTTGTCAGCGCCGACGGCAACAGCATATACATGCGCCCAATATCGACGTGGAACGCGGGCGGATACATCCGCCTCGACCGCCAGGCCGACGGCACTTACACGGCCCATACGCCGCAGATATTCTATGACCAGGACAACGGCGACGGCACGCACCTGCTTGTATGGGCCACGCGGCTGAAGCTCCACACCTACGACGACGGCAAGATTTGGTATGAGCCTGAAGACAACGGCGACGGCAGCTACAATACCGACATGAGGTTCACGTTCGAGGACGGCGTGCTCAGCCAAGCCGACATGACAACCACCGGCGGCCTGCCCAACGAGATACTCGCCATGACCGACAGCGAAGGCTCTTGGCTGTTGTACGGCTCAGGGTGCATCAGCATCAGCCCGCTGGCCGACGGCGACAAGCCCGCAGTGTTGCCCGGGGACAACGTGCAGCAGGCCGCCATGCTGAGTTATGGTAACATTGACATGTCTACCGGCGGCATGACGGTGGTTAGCAAGCCGCTGGTATGGGCTGTGTCAGCTTCGGAACCCGGCGCGGTTTACGTGAAAGGGTTGTCAAATACCATGCCCGAACAATGGGTGAAAGGCGAACTGGGTGGCGACGGCGGCCTGACTTTCAGGAAACAGTACCTAGGCATCAACCAAGACCAAAAAAAGCACCTGTGGCTCATGCCAGCCTTATATACCGTTGACGCAGTACCGTCAGGCGGGGCGGAATATTACATACCGAGTTACACTATGGCAGATGCCGTGACGCTGGAGTTCAACGCCGCCACGCAAACATACCGCAGCACGGAGAACGAAGCGCTGACAGTCAGCATGTTGCCGTCACGCGTCAATTACACGGAAGCGTTCAATTCGCCTGTCATAACACTTATTGACGACAAGGCGGCCACGCCCGCCGCTCCTGCCGACGCGGCCTTACAGTCGACCACTTACGGTTATGTTAGAATGCAGTTCACCCTGTCGCCAACCGATGTTGACGGCCGCTTCATCGACACAGGCAAGCTGTATTACCGCGTGTTCATCGGCGGCGACGAGACAACCCCGTTCGTGTTCAACGCCGGCACATATCATTTAGACGAAGACATGACCGACATACCATACGGTTTCAACAACGGAATAGCCAGTATCAGCTCTTACAACAACTCTCATTATTTCAATATTTACGACCCCGGCGTAACCCTTTGTGGCGTGCAGAGCGTGTATAAGGGAGGCGGCGAGGAGCGCGTATCCGACATCATTTGGGTCGACATGTCGGGCACGGGCATCACTTCCGTTACCGCGGACGAGGCAGCCAAGGTTGAGTATTACGACCTGCAGGGCCGCCGCGTAAGCAATCCCGCGAAAGGAATATTCATCAAGAAGACCACCACTGCTGACGGGACTAAGACCGTCAAGGTGATGAAATAAGCACAGATGACCTTTATATGAAAAACGCCCCGCCGCGTTATCCTTAGCGATAAGCGGCGGGGCGTAACTTTGTATCATATAAGGTAATGCGTCAAGGCTGCTTGCCGATGTAGGCAAGTATGCCTCCGTCAACGTAAAGTATGTGTCCGTTGACGAAGTCGGAAGCGTCGGAGGCAAGGAATACGGCCGGCCCCATAAGGTCTTCGGGCGTGCCCCAGCGCGCCGCCGGAGTCTTCGACACGATGAAACTGTCGAACGGATGGCGGCTTGACGCTCACGCAGCGGAGCCGTCTGCGGCGTGGCGATGTAGCCTGGACCTATGCCGTTGCACTGTATGTTGTGCTCTCCGAACTCGGAGCAGATGTTGCGGGTGAGCATCTTCAGTCCGCCCTTGGCGGCCGCGTAGGCCGACACTGTCTCGCGTCCCAGCTCGCTCATCATCGAGCATACGTTGATAATCTTGCCGTGGCCTTTCTTTATCATGCCGGGTATTACGGCCTTTGAGACGATGAACGGCGCGTTAAGGTCGATGTCTACGACCTGGCGGAAGTCCTCAACCGACATCTCGGTCATGGGTATGCGCTTGATGATTCCTGCGTTGTTGACGAGAATGTCGATTGTGCCGAGTTCTTTCTCGATGTCGGTCACCATCTTCTTCACCTCGTCTTCCTTCGTTACGTCGCAGATGTAACCCTTGGCGTCGATGCCCTTGGCCTTGTAGTCGGTCAGGGCTTGGTCCATGTGGTGCTGTGAACGGCAGTTGAAAGCGATTTTAGCGCCTGCCTGGGCGTAAGCCTCCGCTATGGCGAAACCTATGCCGTAAGCTGCTCCGGTGACAAGTGCCACCTTGCCTTCGAGTGAAAATTTCTGTGAGAATGTATCCATTTTGTTATACTATTATTTACCCACCCCCGCCCTCCCGAAGGGAGGGAGCTTGGTATGCCATGCCAAATTATGACAGGCATTATCACAATTTCAGTACCATAATTTTACCTTCTTATATGTCTTTGCATATCAGGCTTCCTCCCTTGGGGAGGGTTGGGGTGGGTGTTAGTTACTATTTCAAATCCGTAATCTTCGAGAAATCTTGGTCGCCGTAGTCTTGGTTCTCGCCTCCCATGCCCCAGATGAATGTGTAATTGTGGGTCGCGGCGGCACTGTGTATGCTCCACTCGGGCGACAGGACTGCTTGGTCGCCCTTCATCCAGATGTGGCGTGTCTCGTCGATCTCACCCATGAAGTGGCATACGGCCTGCTCCTCAGGCACCTCAAAGTAGAAATAAGCCTCCATGCGGCGGCTGTGAACGTGAGCCGGCATGGTGTTCCATACGCTGCCGGGAGCAAGCTCGGTCATTCCCATTTGCAGCTGGCAGGTGGGCAATACTTGGCTTACGAGCATCTTGTTGATGTCGCGCTCGTTGCTCATCTCGAGCGAACCCATGTGGGCGACGACGGCATCCGCCTTGGTCACTTTCTTGCAAGGATATTCCTTGTGGGCTGTTACGCTGTTGAAATAGAACTTAGCGGGCTTGCCTGAATCTTTGCTCGAGAAGAACACGTCGCGGTCGCCGCGGCCTATATATAGAGCCTCCTTGTAGCCGAGAGTGAACGTCTCGCCGCCTACCTTGACAACGCCTTCGCCCTTGCCAACGTTGAATATGCCGACCTCGCGGCGCGTAGTGAAGTACTCTGCCTTAAGAGGGTCGATGGCTTCGAGCTTCAGTTCCTCGTTAACTGGCATAGCGCCGCCCACTACCATGCGGTCGTACATAGAGTAAACCATGTTCACCTCGTCTGCCGCAAACACCTTCTCAATGAGAAAGTCACGGCGGATTCTCTTTGTGTCGTAGCTTTTCGCATCCTCGGGATGCGCTGCGTAACGGATTTCGTAATTTGTCTTCATAATGTATTTAATAAAGATTAGTCGCTTGAAACAATGCTGATTATTCGCTACAAAGGTACTAAAAAAATCGCACCTCGTCATCCCACGAAGTGCGATTTATACTGAATAATGCTTAAAAATGTTGTCCAAAGCGGATTCGAACCACTACAAACAGAACCAAAACCTGTTGTGCTACCATTACACCATTGGACAATCACGGGTGCAAAGGTAGTGGTTTTTTACGCCACTACCAAAATTTTCAATGACTTTTTAACCTTTTACGGTCACCAAGTAATAGTTTTTCTTGCCGCGTTGCACCAAAAGATACTTTCCGTCTATCAAATCGTCGGCAGTTATCACGCGGTCAAACGCCGCCAGTTTCTCCTTGTTAAGCGACACGCCTCCACCCTGAACGAGCTTGCGCATCTCGCCCTTGCTGGCGAATACGGCTGCCGCCTGGGTGAATATCTCTACCGCCGGCTGGCCCAGCTGGTCTTTGCCTATCTCGAACTGGGGCACTCCTTCGAAGATGTCGAGCAATGTCTGCTCGTCCAGCTTAAGCAGGCTCTCCTTGGTAGATTTGCCGAACAAGATGTTAGACGCTTCTATCGCGGCATCCAAAGCCTCGCGTGAGTGCACCATAACGGTAACCTCCTCGGCCAGCCGTCGTTGCAAAGTGCGGCGGCCCGGGTCTTGCCTGTGCTCCTCCACGAGGGCTTCTATCGTTTCCTTGTCAAGGCTTGTGAATATCTTTATGTAACGTTCCGCGTCGTCATCGCTCACGTTCAGCCAGAACTGATAGAACTTATAGGGCGACGTGCGCTTCGGGTCGAGCCAGATGTTGCCCGTCTCCGTCTTGCCGAACTTCTTGCCGTCGGCCTTCGTTATAAGCGGACAAGTCAGGGCGAAAGCCTCAGCCTCGGCGCCAAGTGTGCGGCGGATAAGCTCCGTTCCGGTAGTCATGTTGCCCCATTGGTCGTTGCCTCCCATCTGCAGCTTGCACCCCTTGTGCTGGTATAAGTAAAGGAAGTCGTAGCCTTGAAGCAGCTGGTAAGTGAACTCCGTAAACGAAAGGCCGTCGCGAGCCTCGCCGTTCAGGCGCTGCTGCACGCTCTCCTTGGCCATCATATAGTTTACGGTGATGTGCTTGCCTACCTCGCGTGCGAACTGCAGGAAGCCCATGTCCTTCATCCAGTCGTAGTTGTTTACCAGCTCCGCGCGGTTTGGCGCGTCGCTTTCAAAGTCGAGGAACTTAGCCAGTTGCCGCTTTATGCATTCTTGGTTGTGGCGCAGGGTGTCCTCGTCAAGCAGGTTTCGCTCAAGACTTTTGCCCGACGGGTCGCCTATCATGCCGGTGGCGCCGCCTACGAGAGCCAGCGGCTTGTGTCCGCAACGCTGCAAGTGGCGCAGCATCATCACGCCGCACAGGTGGCCGATGTGTAGCGAATCCGCTGTAGGATCGGTGCCGAGATAAGCCGTTACCTGCTCTTTCTGCAACAGTTCTTCGGTGCCCGGCATAATCTGTGCCAACATTCCACGCCATCTGAGTTCTTCAACAAAGTTCTTGTTCATCGTATGGTTTTCTTTGATTATTATGCTCTAAAATCTTTATTTTTCACTTCCGGCTTATCAAGGTACGGGGTCATACCCGCTTCCTCCCCACGGGTTGCAGCGCAGTATGCGCCATATCGCGAGCGCAAGCCCTTTCACCGGGCCGTGTTTCCTGAGCGCCTGCTTGGCGTATTCTGAGCAAGTGGGGGTAAATCTGCACGACGGAGGAGTCAGCGGCGATATGCATTTCTGATAGAAAACGATCGGAAGGCACAGCAGCCTGACGGCCGCTTTCGACAAAAACCTTACTAAGCGCATCGTCATCGGTTGATTTTCTCGGCGAGCCGATGCAGCAGGTTAACCACCTTATGCTCCACATCGGCCGTGCTCCACAGTTTGTCGTCAAGCCAGATGAAAGCCACCGCCAGCCCCTCTCCCCCTTGGGCCGCAAGGCTTTCGTAAAGCACCGCCTTGTTTTTCCTGTAGGCTTCGCGTACCTGCCGCTTCACCCTGTTGCGCTTCACGGCGCGTTTGAAACACCGCTTGGGCACGCTTATAAGCACTTGCACCAGCGGTCCGCGCCCGCCGTCATCCGTTTTCATGTACACAAGGCGCAACGGGAACGCCGCCATCGAACGGCTGCCTTCCCTGTGGAAGAGCTTCTCTATGAGCGTCCTGCTGCACAGACGCTCCTCCTTGCGGAACGTGTAGATGCCGGATGCCGACATACATTATATTATTTGTTCTTCTCCAAAAAATCCTTGAGAGCACTTGTCATCGACGGATGCTGCATCGTGGGAGCCTCGACCTCGACTTTCAGTCCTGCGTCGTGGGCGGCCTTCGCCGTAGCCGGACCGAACGTGCCTACCACCACCTTGTCGTTCATCGAGTCGCCGAAGGTCTTGCTGAACGCGCTGATACCCGACGGACTGAAAAATATGCACATGTCATAATCGAATGTCTTTACCTCGTCTTCGGTAAAATCGTTGCTTACCGTGCGGTACATCACGCACTCCGTGTGGTTCAGCTTCTTGGCGTCAAGCAGCTTTTTCACGGTGTCGTCGTGCACGTCGCTCATCGGTATGAGGTATTTTTCAGCCTTGTGCTTAGCCATTGTCGGCAGCAAGTCGTCTATCTTGCCTGTCTTTCCGAAGAACACCTTGCGCTTCCTGTACTGCACGTATTTCTGGATATACAGTGCTATCGTCTCAGTTACGCAGAAGTATTTCATACCCTCCGGTATCTCCAGCCTCATCTCATTGGCCAGTTTGAAATAGTTGTCGATGGCGTGCCTTGAAGTGAACACCACGGCGGTGTAGTTCAATATGCTTATCTTCTGCTGGCGGAACTCCTTCGACGAGAGACCTTCCACCTTAATAAACGGCCGGAAGACAAGTTCGACGCCATACTCTTTCTCCATCTCAAAATAAGGAGACTTGTCACTGCTCGGCTTTGGTTGTGACACTAATATCTTTCTTACCATCACTCAAATACCTAAAAGTTTATTTTCAACTGGTTTACTATCATTGACAGAACGCCGCCCAATGAAAGCAGGGGCATTATTTCAAGGGCACAAAAGTACAAAATTATCTGCAAAACAAAGGCTTTATTCTTGAAAAACATGACAAAACTCTTGTAAAGCAGCATGACCTTAGCCAAAGTTATAACAAAAGCCGCGTAAAATACAGCTTTTTGTATCGAAAGGTCGAAATACGACTGTAACAGCACGAGGGGGAAAAGCGCTATGCCCTCGGCCGACACTACGAAAAGCAGCTGCTTGAGCCAGCGCACGCTTTTCCTCTTGCCGAAGAACACGCTGTTTACCACCCAGTAAACCAGCATCTTCAGCGCGAAATAGGCCACGAACACTCCGAAAAATATGGCCAGCAGCTGGTATTGCGACTGCAATATGAACGTGTCGGCCACGCGCTCGAGCGTATAAAGAAACGTCACTACCGACAGCAGCAGGCACGTAAGCAGCACGAAGAACGACTGGAAGCGCACCTCGGCCGTCGTCTCCGTCATCTCGGTGGTGTTGCCCGACGGTTCCCGGAAAAAGTGGCGCACCTGCCTCATAAGGAAGCCGCGAGTGTTGGCCAAGGCTATCATGGCTATTATGAAACAGCATATCAGCAGCGCCGTCATCGTGTTGTCGCCGCGTATGGTGTAAGGCACGGGGTCGCCTGCCACGCCGTAGCGGCCCCCGCTCATCTCTGAATAGAACAGCGAGTCTTTCGAGAAGAACGTCTCGCGGTAATATTGCGGCAGGTTTATGTCGCGCGGACTTATCCATTCTTCCTGCCCGGGCAGCGTGAGCGTGTCGGGGCGGGTGCTCAGGTGGGTGTTCTCTACGTGGAACACGGCCTGTATGGCCGAGTCTTGCTGGGCCGGAGTGGCATCGGGCGGCAACTGCCTCAGCACTTCATAAGGATGGGGCACTACATCCTTCGCCGGCTCGTTCTTCACCGAGTCGGCAACAACGGCTGCCGTATGCGCCGCCGTCGAGTCAGTCTGTTGTATTACGTCCATCCCCTCTTGCGATAAGACCGGCAAGCCCGATCGGCCCGATAAGCCGCCGAAGCAATCCCGGCTGTTTTCTTACTCCTTGCCCGTCAGCCTCAATCCAGGTGGAACTCGCGGCGTATATCGTCCACCTTGTCGAGCTTCTCCCATGTGAACAGCTCCACGCTGACGGTCTTCTCCTCGTGGTAACGGCTGGTAAAGGTCTTCTTCACAACCTCGTTCTTGCGGCCCATGTGGCCGTAGGCGGCCGTCTCTACAAACATCGGCTGGCGCAGTTTCAGCTCGCGCTCTATGGCTTTCGGGCGCAGGTCGAACATCTGCCGTATCTTCGTGGCTATCTCGCCGTCGGTCATCTCGACGCGGCTCTTGCCGTAGGTGTTCACGTATACGCTTACAGGCTCGGCCCTGCCTATGGCGTAACTCAACTGCACGAGCATCTCGTCGGCCACCCCGGCGGCCACCATGTTCTTGGCTATGTGGCGCGCGGCGTAAGCGGCCGAGCGGTCCACCTTGCTCGAGTCCTTGCCCGAGAATGCGCCGCCGCCGTGGGCTCCGCGGCCTCCGTAGG
>ERZ780212.1053-NODE-1053-length-23902-cov-2.122741_pt1 | contig 23902 bp, 16 predicted proteins | sample MGYA00511364_ERZ780212 | MGnify/ENA primary metagenome ERZ780212 (study PRJEB29588, sample SAMEA2147991) | human gut metagenome | biome: human gut; feature: human-associated habitat; material: faeces | place: Denmark | collected 2008/2010 ... | reverse complement strand
CGCAAAAGCTATCCATATTGCAAGCCATGATCTTTTAAGCTTTTTTATAAATTTGTCTTTCATAACAGCCACCCTCCTCTCTATTTTGTGATTTATTACTTTCTCTGAACTGTCAGGTAGACCATATCGGTTTCTTTATTGTTTTGGACGTTTTTATTCCATTTTACTCTTATTATAAAATAATCGCAAAACGGATCTTTATTGTCAATTACCGTCAGTGTATCCGACTGCCAATAAAGTGCCTCGGCATTTTTCTGAACATTGCCGTAGCTGTCATAGGACTTTTCGTGAAGTGTGCTGTTAGCAAGTATCTCCGAGCCTTGCTGATTGAGATAATGTCCCGAGATCTTATTGCCGTCTATTTTGTAATAAAACGTTTTATTCTCTTCATCAGAAACATAAACGACAGCTTCTGATTTTTCAGTTTCACTGACGCTTTTCGCACGGTATATCTCATACTCAAAAGGGATATTCGTTGTATGTGCAAGCTGTATTTGATATTGTTGCACGTCTGCCCCGCCTATGCCGAAAACAAAGTCTTTATAACTGCCGTTCTCAACGTCTATATCTGCCATTTCAAGATTTGCCACAGATTCTTTGTTTCCTGCGGTGATATAAAGCTGAGTAGGGGCATTTATTTTTGTTGTAAGAGCAATAGAACGTTTGTGAGTAAACCACGCATAAACAGGCAGTGCCACAAGCAGTACCACCGAGATGGATACTGCTATGACTAGCTGGAGCTTCTTCTTTTTTTCTAATTTTCTGAATTTTCCAAAAATGCTTTTTGTCATAATTTTCTCCTGAAAATGCCTGCTTATTATGAATTTATAAAGCCTGTTTCTATTTTTGCGTTTGTGTAAACAACATAGTCGCTTGAGGTAGTTCCATTAACAACTGAGTTGTTGTCATTAAGCAATACTGCGGTAAGCTCAACTCTATAGTTCGCATAGGCAAGTCCCTGCTCCTCAAAAGCCTTGCCTGTTTTTACTGTAAATTTCGTAACGGCTGTGTTTTGTTCTTCGCCATTATAGCCAGTGGTAAAAACGCACTCCTTGCCATTCAGACCGCTGCTTGAAGTGGCGTTTTCCAAAGTAAAGCTACTGAGGTATTTACTAATATCGTTTGTCTGCTTATAATCGCCACTATTGTCCTTAACATACAACCTCATTGTATACTGTATTTTTTTGCCGCTGTCCTTTGTTGATCGACTCAAAGCAGACAGATCATAGATAGCATTTGCTGTTATTGCCATTTCTTCTGTAGTCATATCTTTGGCATTGATACCAAGCTGCGAAAATGGTGAATCCTTCGACTCAAGAACCGTTGACTCTGCAACGTTATAGTTTAGCTGTGCCACCGTCATTGCCTTTCTATAGTAGCGTATGGCAGGCATAACTCCACTTTTAGAGATAGAGCTGTTCTCAATATTGTTCTGGCTATATGCAACATAAGACGCCGCATTTACTCCTATACCGGTTTTTGTATCCCCGTCCTTACGCTCAGGAAACTGATCTATGATCCCTGCAGTACCATAAGTTAAGCTGATATCAGCCTTGACAGTTATAGAGCCATTTGTGTCACTATTGATATAATCGTAGACCGAATCGGGATACATCAGCATATAGCTGTCTTTAGCTTCTGAAAGTGTCTCAGTCTTGCTTATTTTTGCGTTTGATAACTCTGTGTCTGAACTGTTTAAAATGCTGTAATCAACATTCACCGAAGTTCCTGCAATGATCTTTGCATTAGCTCCAGCATCGTTTTCATCAAAGTTCTTCATAGAGAATTTAAACGCCTGATACATATTGAAATCGTCACTCTTATAGCCATTAAATGTATCTCTAAGGCTCGAATCAATGCTTATCTTTGAAGTCATTGTGGCATGGATAAAGTTATTTGACGCTGTTATCTCCTCTGGGTCATGAGCCGTCACACTTACTAGCTGTGTAAAAAAGTTTGCAATAACATATGCGCCAGTGTCATTATTTGTCACTTGGACAAGGTTTGTAGGGATATTGCCATTGAGTTTTCTTGGCTGATTACCACTATAATAATTCACAAAGTTCTTGATGACTTTTTTCGAGCTTCCCGTTTCCGGAATATTGATAGTGAGATAATAGTTCTCGCTTATTATCATTTCGTCATTATCATTTTTAGGTGTATCACTATTCGCTGAAACAGTTATCTTATAAGTGCCTGTTTCATTCTCACCAGCAGGTCTATAATACTTGCCGTCGCTTGTTTTTACAGTAGCTGTAGCTTCATCATCTGCCTCAACAAGTGTTCCGTCAGATGATTCTTTAGCTGTTACCGACGCATATCTTAACAGTACATCATTCATTGTAACCGGTTTAAAGCCACTTATATTTGTCAAGTCAAGCTCACCGGTTGTTTTATTAAACTTAGCATCACTTGCGGTAGAATGATAAGTCTTGTCATTGTTATTTGCATCAACAAGAGTTAGCTTTGTATCATCGGTAAGCACACCACTGTCAGTGGCACTATCACCAATAAGATAAAGCTTTTTATCAAAGCTCCAAAGCAGACTGTCACCGTTATTGAGCATTTTTTCCCATTCGTTAGCGGATTTGTAATAGGAATACTTAAAATAAGTAGTAACAGGTGCATCAAAGCTCTCAAAAGCAAGCTTTGTTTTATCCGTATAGTGAGAATGGTTATAGTCTGTGCCTGAGATAACGTAAGATTGGAAGCTGAAATCAAGCACCTTTCTTACAAAAACAGGAATATGAAGTCTAAGAGCAGTTTTGCCACTTCCCGTTGGGTCGATATAATCAAGAGTAATGACAGTAAATCTGTTTGTGCCGTCATTGTCATACTGACCGTCTGTAACCTTGAAATATCCTGTCTTGCTGTTAAACGTAAGAGTGCTTTTGTCTGATTTTTTCAAAACATCGTTATCATACACATAAGTTGCTGTGCTTACATTCATAAAATCTGTTGTTTTCAGCTTATTTGAACTGCTGTCGCAAACATCACAATTTGTCAGAACTGAGATATACTTTGCGAGCATTTGTGTGATATTCAACGATGAGTTATCATCTATAAGCAAAACTGGAAGATCGTTCAGCTCCTGAACATCAAGCTCAGAGGCCTGACGAAATGTTGTAAGCTTTGAATTAGCCAGATCCTCTGCATATGTCTTTATGGTACTGTTTATGCCATAGGATTTTTTCTTTGTGCCATTCGTATAAGAAGCAGCGTCACTGATGATAGTCTGCATATTTCCGCCAACAAGATCGCCTGTGAAAATTTTATCTCCAATGGTTTTGCTTGGATTTATATTGACATAAGGTGAATAGATATCAACGTGTGTCCTGCTTCCATCACCGATATTTTTGGTATTGTCCTGAGTACCGTTGTAGTCGGAGTGAACTGCGGTGAAGCTGGCAGGTATCTGTGAAGCATTATACTGTATATCAGGTAAACAATCCGTGTTATTTACCGATACTCCAATAAATTTAGATGATAGATTTTTATCATAGTTCCAACCTATCAAGTTAGAAACAGATACGCTGTTGTTGCCTCTTACATAGCCTAATTTATTTATGAGAATATCATAAGCATATGTGCTTCCACGGTCATTATGACCGATCACGCCGCCTACACCTGCACCATTGGACTTATCTTCTGCTGACAGAGTAACATTGTTGACTTCACAATCAGTTATCTTCAGATCACCGCTTGTTTTAATGCCAACATAACCTCCGATACCTGCATCACCATTTTTAGCAACCGGTATACCTATCGTTGCATTTTTTACAGCAGACTTTGATATGGTCACAGCCGCATTCTGTATGCCGACCATTCCACCTGAACTTGTATAGCCATAAACACCGCAAGCTGATGTTTCAGATGTTCCTCCATAGTAACAGTCATTGATAGACAACTGGTTTTTGTTTATTCCAACGAATCCACCGGCATTACTACCATAAACATCGACGCTGACGCTTGTTTTTGTTATTGTGCATGCTCCGTTAGACAGTCCTATAAGACCGCCCTCGTTCATTGTCTGGGTTGCAAGGGGTTTATTGTCTTTTTTTGAACCGATAAAGCTATCTTTATTATAGGCTGTAAGCTGAACATTGCTTATTGTCGTTTTGATATTTGCAGAACCTGCGATTCCACCTACGCCAAACCAAGTTTTTGTGCCTTTATCAAGATTAGCAAATTCAACTTTATTAATTTTTATCTTAGAATCCTTAACAGAGAATTCGTTGCCTTTCTGAGAATTTCCCACAAGACCGCCTGTTTCAAATCCGCCATACACATAAACGCCACTGTTTTCAGACTTAACGTTACTTATATTAATATTATTTGTTGACTTTCCTATAAGTCCTCCCACAGTATATGCGCCATATATTTCAAGATCGATCAATGTTATTCCGCTAAACGTGCAAGAACTCTGTACTCCGCCAACAATACCACCTGTAGAAAGGTCTTCATTAACATACGATTGTCCATCGTTGTTATACGTCTTAACGCTGATCTTGCCGGAAAGCTTAAGGTTATTTACAGTTAAAGCATACGTTGAACAGTTTATCAACCCAACTCCTTTTACGGAGGCAAATGCGGTACGATATTTATAGTTATCCACATCTTGGAATTCAATAGTGCTACCGCTCTTGTTATCCGTTATTTTCACAGCATAGGCTTTTATATCTGTATCGAGCTTTATAGTCTTATCATTTCCCTGGATAGTTGTCAAAGATAAAGTATAATCACATTTAATGTCGCCAAGGTTACTATCCTTTGCATCAAACAACTGATTTATACCACGAAAACCGGTTTCGGTGAGGTCATAGGTTTTATTTCCTGTGAGTTCAACAGTAAAGTTCTTATTTAATTCGTGTGCCCACTTTGCTTCATAAAGACCTTTTTCACTTGGCTTTGTATATTTTTTTAGCATTACAGAATTTTTCTTTTCATATTCCCTGCTTGTAGCCTTTTCAAGTCTTTGATAATCTGAGAGCGCAGTTTTGTAATCTTTATCATCAGAAGTCAATGTAGCTGTGCCAACTTTTGAATAGTCTGCATTTCGAGTAAAAGTATAGTGACCATAGCCGCAAGTATTTTTATTACGGTCTGTATATCCCATACCGGACTGTGATATGATAGACAGCATAAACAACGCCTGTGCATTAGGCACTTCAATGGTATTGGTCGTGCCGGCAATAACATTTAATTTCTCATCATCACTTAGCTCACTCTGAAACTGCGTGATGAGATAATTTTTCCTGCCATTGTTAAGGTTAGTTGACTTACCAAACGTTGTTCCCTCTTCGATAGCAAAGCCGTTTACAACTCTGCCTATATATGGATTGATAAAAAGATTGGTATATACGTCTTCACCCACTGCCTCAGTATTGTTGGTTGTAAGCGCACTATCTTTGGCAACGTTGCCCATATTTCTGAAAATAACGCCGCCGTAAACTATGGCACCAACATATCCGCCTGCAGTAATGAGATGTTGTTTGCTGTTATCGTTATTTGCAAATTTTATAGTAGGATTTGTTACCTTGACATTATCAATGATATTATCTCCACCGAACACACCGCCATAATACTCCGTCTTTCCGGTACTATAGTTTAATTTATTATTATTGTTTTTTGAAAGCGTTACTTCATTGGTATATACTATATTGATATCTTTTACAACACTTCCGCTGCTGAACCTGATGAGAGGGCTTGCAGAATTATTGGTGATAGTTGGATATGTTCCGTCGGATCTCTGCTGTCCAACAATAACGCCCCTGAAAACGTAACTGTTTGATGTTCCGCCAAGACCTGCAAAAGAACTGCCAAGAACTATATCATCATTTATCTTGTAATAAGCCTCGCAAAGATATTTGATCATGTTATCTTTTGAAACTGTTTCCTTTCCGCTTACGAAATTGCCTGTTCCATCATAAGTATAAGTTTTATGATTAGTGCCTTTACAAAAAGCACTATTAGCATTAACAGTCGATTTATCGGCAGAAACATTTGCATTATAGTTTACTTCCCAGCCATTTGTAGGTGCGGCTGTACTGATAACTCGTGCGACCTCTGCAAGTGTGGAAGCGTCAAGGATATATGGATCAGAGTATGTTCCGCAACCCTTGTCCAGATATGGTCGCTCAAGGTTTACATCTATCTCATCATAGTTTTGGGTGGTATTATACGATATAGCAACATATGGCTTGTAACTTGTAAAGCTATATTCCTCTGTTGCGTTATTTTTGACAGGGGAAGTATACCTGTCATCTCTACTCCAATCTCCATGATACTTATTCTGCCTGCTCACATTATCTACACGATTCTTTATGGTGTCAGACACTTCTTTTCCGTAGGTTACATTATGCTTAATATTTCCAGCTGAGTCTTTACCCCAATCGTCGTCCCATTTATAGTTGTATATTGCAGAAGAGCCTGCTCCGTCAGAATGCTGAAAGCTTTCAAGCAAAGTAGCATTTTTGAAAATTGAATTTTCATTACTTGCGTCAAGCTTGATATTTGAGAAAGTCAGAGATATATTTTGCCCCTTTTCGCTTCCTACATTGCCTATAAGGCTTGTTGCAGCATAATTCTGTCCGCCTTTGTAATATTTTTCAGCAGTCATACTGTGTTTTTTCTGTGACACATTCTGTATAGTGATCTCTGTCATGTTGCCTATCTTATTTATAAGCAAAGGGGCATAAGAATTTTCACCATTTAAACTTAAAGAAGTATCATTCACATACAAATCGTCAAGAACGATACTGCCGGTAATTTTGACAGATTTTTTTGAAGTATTGGTGTCGTCAGCAACCGAGCCGCAAACCAATGCACCTGAACCACCATTCACCTTACCGATATTTCCCTTAAAGGTCAGTTTGCCGCTTATGGTAACAGCTCCATTTTCATTTCTGAAAAGTCCGCATTGCATCATGTAATGTTGATTATGGTAATTAGTTAAATTTGTTCCATCTATGCCGTCAGTTGTACGGGCATAATTGTCACTATTACTGCTTGATACCATTTCAGACTGATTAAAGCCATTATTTTCAAAAGTAATAGTTGAATTTGATTTTATATTACAACCATTTGTATCAACTGGATAAAATGAATATCCTGTCAAATCTATTTCTGGATCTGTTGGAAAATCTATATTTGTACTATTAATATATGCTTTTATATTATTTGCCGCAAAAAGCTTTGCACTCCACTCAACAGCCTTAGCTCCGCCTGTGGTGGCTTTACCGTTTTTATATACATCAAGGTTATAATAATATCTTGCCCAAGAATTATTTTTCCACACAGCACCATTATTTGTTGTTTGATTTTGATAGGTATTGCAGTTCTTTCCGTCCATATACAGCAAACGCTCTCCGTCCGCTGTAACAGCAGGAATTGAAATTATGGCTTGACGATTAGACATAAAACTAGCTGAAGAAGAATAATAAATACTACAACGAGCTATCTCATCAAAATACGAATAGCTTGGGCTTATATTTATCGTAGTATTTTGTAAGATCTTATATCCATCAGGTTCAGTAAGTTCAAAATAAGTTGCATCTCGTGAGCTTCTGTAATTATTGACATTTTCACCTTTAAAATAGTCAAAGCCATAAGAGTCATAATCTCTACCAAAAAGAGTTGAGGCAAGCATGCCGAAATTTATACATTTTGTTGCTTTCACTGTCACACCGTCAAAGCTAACCTCTTTTATGCTCCAATAACCTGTTGTGGAAAGTACAAGACCGCCCAGTTCTGTGCCATTGTTCACTGTTAATCTTGAATTGTTTACATTCAAACTATTCAGATCAATTTCTACTCTATACCAGTTATGCCCTAAAAATCCACCGCTATTTGATTTACCACTAGAATTTATTGTTAAAGCATTAATATTAACATTGGTGATAGATATCTTATTAGGTACAACAGAAGCTGAATTATCCTTAGCACCGACCTCTGCAATAAGTCCGCCAACTCTAGAGTTACTTCCTGTGTGTTTGTCAGTTATCTTTCCGCCAACAGTGACATTATCAAACTTAATAACGGGTGCAGACGTTGATGTAACAGCGCCTACCATTCCGATAACTCCGCCAAGACAAGTGCAATCTACCTTTGTTGTGCTATTATTGTATGTAAGATTTGCTGTTACAGCAGAATTAGTGAACGAAACTTCACTTGTGGCGTCAGCAACATATCCAACCAGACCTCCGACAAAATTAGTATACGCACCACTTGGAGATGCGGTCACATCAGCGGTCACGCTGTCAATAGTCAAAGCTCCGCTGTTGTATGCAGACACAGAACCAATATAACAAGCATCACCGCCAGAAACATTGTCACCGACAATGTTAAAGTTTGAAACAAGCATTATATTGCTTATTTTTGCACCGCTTGTCTTTGCAAAAAGTCCGTTGTGAGTATGGAAAACTATCTTAGCGTCTTTGCCTACGCTCATAGCAATTGTATGACTATTGCCATTCAGAGTGCCTGTGAATGTATCCTCACCATTATCACGCATAAAGCCGGTTAGACCTGTGTCGCTTATATCAACATCTGCACTAAGGCTGATATTTGCCGCAAGCATATCTGCCCTGCTAACACCGCTATACTTAACAAAATCATTGCTATCATGCTGCATTATCAAAGCCGCACGGGCAAAATCTGCCCTATTGCTTATGGTTATATTATTATTAGTAAATCCATTTATTGTAACAGTATGCCCCGATCCATCAAAAGACAGAACACCGTCAGCACTCTCAAGCAGATCGGAATCGTTAAGGCGAAGCACTCCGCCCCAATCCATATTGTCTATGACTTTTGAAGATGTCCTTGTAAATGACCAGCCACTTAAGCTATAGATCAAAGCATTGCCTCTATTTCCTACTATCTGACATCCGTTTTTGTTAGGGTCTTTAGGATAAAAGCCTGAAAGGTTTGTTTCACCGCCAAGCCTTACAACGCCATTTTTATTAAATTTACCAACAATGCCACCTACGCTCTGGTTTGCAGAAACATCATTTGCAGTAACTGTGACTTTGCCGCCAATATCAATAAAAGCCTGATCTGCATAGCCCACAAGTCCGCCATAATTATTTTGTGATGATGTGGGATTATTAATACTTATAGTGGTATTCTTGACGCTTACATAAGCCTTGCTGTTATCACCTATCTTACCAATAAGGCCGCCAAAATCAAGGGCATTGCATGAGCCGGTCACATTTACAGTGATATCACTTAGTGCTAGTTCAGAGCTAAGAGCATTAGCAGAATATCTTCCGACAATACCACCATAAAAGCCTGCCCTGACAGTGCCATCGAAGTTTGAAATAATAGTATCATTAGCGGTGCCCGTGATACTAATTTTTACACTATCTGCGCTGTTTGTCAGCAGTCCGAAAACAGAGCCAACAGCCGCACTGTCAGCGGTATCTCCTGATGAACAAGCAAGTGCCATTTTCATGCCAATGAATTTTGAAATGTCAAATGTCTTTTCGTTAGCTTTACTGTATGTATAAGAGCCGAAAAGACCGCCCGCAGTTACAGAGCCTGTAACGCTTCCGGTCATGGTAAGGGTGACACCTTCGCCGACATTTATTTCTGCATTCTCTGCACTGCCAACAAGTCCGCCTGCGTTGTTTGCGGATATATTTACACTTGTCAAGGCATTGCACTTGTCAACGTTCAGTGTTGCATCAGCACTCATTTTTCCGACAAATACACCTGCGTTCGATTTGCCGGAAACGTCAAGCGAACTACTTGACAAGCTTACATCAAGACTTGTGTTTTCGTCCATAGTGCCGCAAGCAAGTCCTGCATTATCCCCGCCTGATACTTCCACCTGGACACCATTACTTAGAGTGATATCCAGATCGACCTTTGCTCCATTTTTCATATTGCCTATAACAGACGTGAAGGATTTATAATTTGTAGCACCTGAATCATCTACAGGATCAGCTTTTATTTTCCACTTATTAGCTGAATCCACATCACCGTGTATAACATTCTCAGCAAGCAAAGCTGAATTTTTTCTTCCGGTCTAGCAAAAATAATAGTATCTAAATTTGCACTGTCACTAAGATATTCAAACAGAGCAAAATTAATAGGAAGATTAATAGCTGAACCCTCATTTGCTTTGACCGTTCCCATGAAAGGATATTCTTCATTGCCAAGTCCTTTTTCTATTCCTGTAAAATCAGAAGCCTTAAACTGAGATTGGTTGTTTGAAAACAATACTGTGATTTTCTGATAGACAGCAGGATCTGCATTAAGAAGCTTTTTAAAATCGTCTGCATTCTGTATGGTATAAACGCCATTTTTGATATCGTTAGTAATGTCAGTATATGTATCTGCCGCCATAGCCGTAATAGCGTTGGTGACAGTTGATACCATTTTAGACACAACACCTGAAATGTCTGCAAGCGGCATACTCGTGACAAGCAATACGACAGCTGTAACTAAAGAAATAACATTCTTGCGATACTTGCTGTAAAGCTTGTGGCATATTCTATTAATTTTCTGATTTCTATTAGCTTTCACTTTCAACTGCCTCCGTGCAAAGTTAATATTCTTATCTATACGTTTAGTTCAACAAGGATATATTGCACCTTTGTACCTATCTTTTCGTCAGCGTCATTATACATGGAGCTTAGTGATGATAACTGTGCTGTGCTGTATTTATCACCATTAAGTATATTCTCAATAACCTTTTTATTTTGTTCTTTATCGGCATCACCTGACAAGAACAAGCTTAAATTACCCTTCATATATTCCGCAAAATTCAAACGTTCTTTACTGTCATCATCAAACAGCACATTTTTCTCTGTCAGATTTTCATCTGTGCTTTTCATCAGTATCTGACCAAGCGTGTTCGGCCACACCCAATATACGTTCACTTCCTGCGGAACGTCTACTTTACAATCTTTAAACGTCCTTGTGAATGTTTCATCATGAAGAAAATCGGAATATGTGTGATTGTTCTCATCATATTTCTCAAAAAACATGATATGTCCATTCATAAATCTAGTTACTTCTTCTTCAGTAACCTTTTCATAAGAAACAGCGTCTTCGTTTTTATTCTCTGCATACCCCGTGATACTCAACTTGAACTGTATCTCCATTTTCCCCGACTGGTTCGGGACAACATAAAAAGTAAGCTTTCCATGACTACCAGGATTAATACCATTCGTCATACCGCTTTCTTCATCAAGAAGCCAGTAGATCTTGTTGTTCTCGTCAGAAGTGATGTTGCTCCCATCAGACACCTTAGAGTAGTCATTGCTGTCAAGTATCTCAGCTTTAAGTTCATTGGCACTGCCAACTGTTTTCAGTTCAAATGGCGAATCTACGCTTTTCATTCCAAATGAATCAAGATCAAGGGCTTTATCAATGGTAAACCAAGCCAAGCTGACCGCAATAAGTATAAATGCCAGCACTGCAACTGGTATTATTTTCATAATAAGCAGTTTGCGTTTCTTCTTTTCTTCCTCGCTGTCTGCTTTCTCTATCACTTTATGTTCAGCCACTTTGGCGACCTCCATTATTTCATCGAGTCAAGCTCTTTCTGCAATTCTATCATGTGGTTTCTGCAAGCGGTTATCTCGCCTGTGTATTTGTTGAACCACTCAACGTCCATTTCGTTAGGCTCTTCCTGCAAAAGAATTGCCTGAACGAGCGCTGATTGTGAACGTGATCTCTTACGCTCTATTTCCTCGATAGTAAGTCTGCATTTCTTTATTTCTCTTTTAAGCTGCCCTTTACTGCTCACGTTATTGTCCTCCTTGCATTAATTTCCCATTTTATCAACCGAATCAACTATCTCGTTGACTTCCCTATAGCCTTTGTCAAGATTTTCGGTGATATGGTCAAGTGCTTTTTTCACGTCCTCAAGCTTGCCCTGCATTTGTTCGGGATACTTCACAAAGCAATAATGAAGCTCATTTATAGCCTTCTGCTCATCAGTGTAATCGTCGATAAGAAATACCAGCGACCTTGCCGCACCCATGTCCGAAATTATCATGTTATATCTCGTTGGAAGATCCTTGCCGTTTTCAAGATAAGTGTCTATCTCCTCAGAGGCGGCAGACAGATTTTCCATATACTTAGCAATGTAAGTCTTTCTGACTTCCTCGGACTTGTCCATATAAAGCCCCATAAAAACGAACAGCCCTGCAAGTGCCGCAATACAAATAACGATAGCCGTTATCATTTTAGCCTTCATTATCTTTTCCTGATTCAAAGCTGTTCGCCTCCTTTTTCTCGTTTTCCTGCATTTTCAGCCGCTGAACTTCCTTTTCAACAGCCTCACGCATAAGCTTTTCCTTTTCTTCCTCAGCCGCTTTCAAGGCTTCCTCACGGTTTGAATATATTTTTATCTCAGCGATAGTTTTTACCTCATACACAGCCATGAAAACGGTTGGGATTATCACAAACAGTATGAGGAGCTTCTTTGTTGATGCAAATGACCCAAGCCACTTGAAAAATCTGAGCTTCCCATAGTATTTTCCAATAATGCTGACTTTTTGCACCGTCACGCTGTCCTCTATTTTGTTAGCATCGCCTTTAGTAACAAAAGTGCCGTCGCTCAAAACCTCAGATATCCTGTGAGTATTTATCTCGCCTTTAATACTATCATCTTGAGAGTAGAACGAAATGATATCCCCTGCCTTTAAGCTGTCAGTATCTGTCCTTTTGATGTAAATATAGTCGCCCTCATGTATAGACGGCTCCATACTTCCGCTCACGACCTTCAGTACGCTGTAACCAAAAATGCTTGCTGTTTTGCCGATACAGCCACAGACCATTATGTACACCGTCACACTCAGCAGTGCCGCAAACACGGCAGAGCCAAGTATTGTCAAAGCTATTTTTACTATCCTCAACGCCTTGCCGATGATAACGACTCTCCCTCCGTGTTATTGTTTCCTATATTTCTCTTTCAAATGCCTTGCCATTCTGCCAAATGCTGAAACATGATACTCCTTATAGAGTCGTTTCATTTCTGTGTCGATAGCTTTCTGCTCCTCAGCGGTGCGCTGTGGCGGAATATATGGTCTTGGCGGTCTGTTCTTTCGCTCAAGACGTTTTCTCTTTTTAAACTGCCTGTTTTTGATACGCCTCTTTACATCATATTTCAGATACGGAGCATATTTTTCATAGATAATCTCAATTTCACGCTCTGCACGTTTTCTCTCTGCCTCAGCCAGTTCTTTTTCCTTCTTGACTTTGAACATCCTGATATAGTCCGGATTATCCGTCACAACAGGTATGATCCCAAATGCGTGAGCAAGAACATATGTTATGCCACGTTTTGCCATGTAATATGGATTTTTGGAATATTCTTTAAATATCTCATTGATATTTTTATTTTCAAAGCTTTCACGTTCAGCTTTAAGACGCTCAGCACGTTCACGCTCACGACGTTCCTGCTCACGCTGCTGTTGTGCTTCTTTCGCCTTTTTTGCAGCGATCTCAGGGGACTCATACTCTGACACAAAGCTTGAAGACACGGCTTCTTCATTCGTGCTGATCTGCTGATCCATAGCAGATCCAAGGCTGCTGCGGACGAGCTTTTTCTCCTCTCGGATCCTAGCTCTTTCCTCACGGACACGCTGCTCCTCTTCACGGCGCTGACGCTCTTCCATTTGCCTTTTTCGTCTTGCGATCTGCTTGATCTCTTCCTCTTTTTCACGGCGTTCACGTTCCTCACGCTCCGCCTTTTCTCTTGCAGCCTGCTCCGCCTGCTGTTTTTGGATAAGCTCCAATCTTCTGCGTTCAGCTTCCTCATGCTCCAGCCTTATGCGCTCTTCTTCCTCACGCCGCTGACGCTCAAGTTTCTCCTGCTCGGCACGCTTTCTTTCAGCTTCCGCAGCTGCAAGCTCCTCAGCCCTCTTACGGTCTTCCTCGTCTTTGAGAAACTGCTTTTCTATCTCAACTATACGGTCAAGCTCTGCCGTAAGGTTTCCTGCCTCTTCGGCAGTCATACCCATATCTGTCTTACTTGCACTACTTTGTTCACCATCGCCAACTATGACATCATATTTATCAGACGTCTGCTTATCAAAACGCCTGACAACCTTTGGTGCGAGGGTCTTGCTCTTTATGGTTTTAAGCTCCTCCGACTTGTCTGCCCCATGGGTATATGAGCGGAAAAGCATATAGTTCATTGCCGTCAGACCATATATATCCTCGATATAAGAATCATCAGGTCTTTGTGCAGTATCAGAAACGTTGACCTCGTAGCCTGCCTTATCGTAGCTTTCGATAAACTGCCAAAGGGTAAGACACGCCATAAGGTCCACATTTTTAGTGATAGCGTTTGTTCTCATAACAGGCGGTCTGATAAAAGCGTTGCCAAGAGTGGTACAAAGCACTGAGCCTTTGTATCCCTCGATAGCCTTTTTGACCCTTTCAAGCCTCGCCCAAACGTCAGTATCCTTGCTGCCGCCGACAAGACTGTCAACAGTTTCTATCTTAAAACTAATGTTGACCTTTCTGCCGTCGCCGCTGTCAGCCACGGTATCGTAATTAAAAGAATAAGCCTCCTGCGCCTCTGCGGTCTGGACAAGCTTATTGTATCTTATATTTATAAAAATGTATAGCCTGTCAATAAGGGTATTTACAAATCTATTTTCATATGTATCGAGAGTTTCCTCTTTATGAATGTTGAGTATCTTTGACGGAGTTATCTTTCCAGTCTTTTTGTCGATATCCTGAATAAGATCGGTGTGCTGTCCTAGATGTTTTATGGACTCTACCGTTATCTTCCTTGACATAGCGATAGGCACGATCTCTTCCACTTCTTTAATGGTGTTTCTGGGATTTCTTATTACCGTATCAAGATGTGGCAAAGCTTTTTCTATCTCTGTGAGCCAGGACGAATCTATATTCTTCTCGATTATCTTACGATTAAAAGATACAGTTTTTTCGCCCGAAAGAAGCAAGGCACGGGCTGCCGCAAAGCTGTCATTGCCGTCAAACGTCTTTACAGCTTTGTCAAAAGCTGCACGCTGTTCGTTGTATTCGCTCATGCCCGTCCCTCCTCTCAAAGTTTATGAGTACAAATTTTAGTACAGCTTTTGCAATCTTTCAAGATATGCGATAGACTCTTTCATAGTGTTTCTGCCGAAAACTTTCTGCATATAGGTGCAAAGCTCTTTCAGCTCGTCCCTGAGCATCGCAAGGTTCAGGGACTCAAATTTTCTGAATATCTTTGTGGCAAGCACATAGTCAATGCCGTCAAGTTCATCTCCACCGCAGGCAACATATACAGGAACAAACAAGTTCATCTGTTTAAGTATACGGTTACCGAAAGCCACTCTCAGCTTTTCAATTACCCACAAGTCAAGCTGCTGGATCTTTTTCAGACTGTCCTGTGAAACAGGATACATTTGAAAAGCTTCCTTGAAGAGTGTGTCAAGATGTTCAAAGCTTAAATTCATAGGCGGCGTGTCAGGTGCGTCAAAGGCAACTCCCTTTGCGTCAAGATTGATAGGCTGTGCACGGTCGTATACCTTATCTGAGATAGTGAACGTGGAATCGTCGTTGTTGGCAGTACCGATATACCAAATGTTCTGCGGAATACGCAGTTTGCCCTTATCAAGGCGAACAGGGTCGGTACTCCACACGTTAGGAACAAGATCAAGCTCCCACTCGGCAGGATCAGGCATTTCAAGAATCGAGAGCATTTCTGCAAAGTAATATTCTACTCTCGCAATGTTCATCTCATCGAGGAGTATGAAGTTTACATCGTCATTGTATTCAGAAGAATAAATTCTTTTGAGGACTTCTGTTTCATTAAAGTTCTTCGTGAACTCGTTGAAGTAGCCGAAAAGCTCAGTTCTGTCACGCCATGACGGCTGAACAGAAGCAATAGTGGTATCTTTCTGCAAGAACTTACCGAATGAATATGGCAGTGATGTTTTACCTGTACCAGAGATACCTTGCAGGATAATGAGCTTTGTTGAAGCCATGCCTGCAATGAAAAGTCGGATAGTTTTTATGTCATAATAAAGGTGCATTCTTGAGCAGGCAAAGTTTCTGTATGCTTCGCAGATACCGCTAAGGGTGATGTCATTATTGTAAGCAGGCGGCTCGTATGTCTTGTAGAAATTGTCCACCTCGATAAGCTTTGAAAAACGGCAATCTGCTGTCTGAACAACTCCGTCCACAGTGGTTTGAACTTCGCCCTGTGCAGGCATCTGCTCGCCCTCTGCAAGCTTTGTTTCACCTTCTGCAAGAGCGGTGTTATCATATACGCCAAGCTGAGCCACCTTCATTGCCATGATCTCATCTTTTTCCTTGGTCATTTTGACCACCTGACGTTGCAGGTCAGATATTTCTTCGATAAGATCCTCGTTGCTGACGATAGAGTGTCTGAATCTTATGTACTTTCTCACAGCAAGCACTATCATAAAAATAATAAGCACAAAGATAGCCACAACAACGATAATTGCAAGCACAGAAAGTATCCAGCCCAGCGCACCAAAGTCTGCCGAGTAGGTCTTGAATATCCTTATGTAGTTTTTTATATTGAAGATCTGTTTTATGCCGTTCCACAGACCCTTGAAGATCTGCCCAAAGCCTGCAAGCATTGACGACATGAAAACAAAAAACCATTTCAGAAATCCATTCATAATGTATCACCCAAGCAGCAGTTATTTGTCATTTTTCTCCTGCTGTGCATTTTCCTCTTCCTTTTTCTTCTGCTGTGCAAGGTATTCCTCAACTGCACGTCTTTTTATTTCTTCCTCATCGCTCTCTGTGATAGCAGGACGCTTTATCTCGATTATGGTTGCGATAAGCTTATAAAGCTCAAAGAGGAAAAACAGTGCTATCGGCAAAAGTATGCAAATGAAAAATCCCGTTTTTGTTCTGAGAAAATCCATTACCTTGCCGAAACCGCCTATTTTTGCACCTTTCCACTGACCGATTATATCGCCTGCATAAACAGTGTATGTATCATCTACGTTATTAGCATCGCCTCGTGTGATAAAGCCTACAGAGCCGTTATCATTGAGTACCTCTGCGATACGGTGGGTATTCTTCACCTTTTGGCCCTTTATAAGAGTCCAGAAAGTGATAACGTCGCCCTTTTTCAGAGAATTGATATCGTCTATTTCCTTTGAGATAATAAGGTCGCCTTTTTTGAAAGTTGGCTTCATTGAGTCAGATTCAACTGTGAGTGGGACATATCCCAGCAGACTTGCCGTACCATTATTCTTATCAGACGAGAACACGAGAATTGTTATAAGCAGTGCAAAGATAAGCACCACCCATGCGATAACATTAAAAACGATCTTCAAAGCTTTTTTCATAATTCAAAACCTCGGAAACCCGAGGCTTCCTCCCTTCTAATTCTTTAAGTTGTTTCAACGATCTTGAAATTCATACCAAGCTTCATTGTGCCACCGATTATTTTGTCAACACAATCAGGGTCATTTCCATCAAGCCATATAACTACTGTATACTTGTCTTTCTCACCAGGACCAAGCTTTTCACGTCGGTCCTTCATGACCTCAGTAGAGGAGGCGAACTCCTTGTCGCAATCGCTTTCCTTACCGCTGCCGTCAGACCTCGTTTTACCATAAACAGTTTTCTCGCCATTCACGAAAAGCTCCACTCTGATAGCTTCATCAACGCCGTTCGTGACGTTCTCGATAGTCATTTCGCTGTCATAGCTAAGTGTGTCTTTACCGGAATTTATGAGATAGAAAGTATAAGCTATATACCCCTCGCCATTATGGCTGCCGTTTATCTTGTCGATATTATCAGGGAGATCTTCGCCACTGATATTTGTCATATCATAGAGGATATCCGCATTGAGCCTTGAATTGCTCGTGGTATAGTCAGGAGTTTCCGAAAGAGTAAGCCCCTGATTTATCATATCATACTTACTTATCTTAACTGTAAAGCTACCATACTTGTCGTAAAAATAAGACACCGCATAAGCCGCCGCCACGATAGCGATAAGTATAATGGCAAGAATTTTAAGCAATCTCATCAATACCACATAGCGTTTAGCTTCCTTGGCGGTCCTGCGAAGTGCAAGGGTATCGACTACTCTTGTATTTTTATCTATATTTTTACCGTCCAAAACCGTATCACCCGTTTATTACTCATTTCTATTGCGAACGTATCTTTCCGCAATATATTTTCCTGCATTTTCTCCCGAATAGTAAAGGCACTGCATACCGCTGAGCTGTTTCACCTGCTTATCATCAGTAATGCCGTCAGCTATGACCTCAGCATTAAGGTCAAAAACGAAATTCAGCAGAGAGTTCACGCAGGTATCATACCTGTCGCTCTTACCAAGAACCTGAGCCACTGAGCCGTCAAGCATGATATTATCTACCTTGAACTCAGCAGTCTTAAGCATTTTAAAGCCCTCAGTGCCGAAGCCTGTAAGCAGAAAATGAAAGCCCTGTCTTCTCATAAGAGCCACGTTATCTGCCGCTGTGCTGTCAGCTTCATCAAGCACATCAGGCGACAACTCGAAGCAGACACGCTCATACTTCACGCCGAACTTATCGCAATAATCTGCCACAACTCTCGGAGCTTCCGTCTGCCTTAAAAATCTTGCAGGCACGAACACGCTTGCCCAGTCAACGTCCACTTCCCTTTCGTGAAACTTACCCAAAGCCTGCAAAAGCTGAACGAAAGCAAGCTTGAAAATGCTAACACATCGGTCGGAAAGCTGAGCCACAGGGAGATAATCCGCAGGCATTAGCGTTCCCATAACAGGAGAATTGAGCCTTGTTTGCGACTGCAAAAAAGTGACCCTGCCGCTGTCGGTATTTTTTATAGGTCTATAGAAAAGCTCCACGGCACGAACGCCGTCAACTGTAGAATTTTCGCCCAAAGCAAAGCCACTTCCTTTCTGCTCCAATGTATTATTATAGCATATTTTCGACAAAAAACAAAGAAAAATCGGGATATTTCCCCAAATATGGAAAATTATTTTTTATGCCCATTTACCAAAAAACGCCGAATTTCTTCGGCGTCTTTTTTGTTTTATTGTTTGTTGATTATACACCTGTACCTGTGTTTGAAAGGTCATAGAATTTAAGGTTAACCTGGAAGTCCTGACCTGCATTAGCATTCCAACAAGCCTCATCTTCTCCCTCAAGCCATACACGAATGTAATACTTAACAGCGTCACCATAACCTGTACCCGTTGATTTTGTTACAGTAGCAACCTGTGTTGCATTAGCAGCATTAGTAACCTTTCCGTCAGTAGCTTTAACCTCTGTTGCAACAGAAACATCACCATATGAAGCAGTCAAAGTTGCTGCCGCAGTCGAAACAGCCTTACCGTCTGTGTAGTAATTTGTAGTAGCATTTCCCTCTGCACCAAGGAACACACTCTGTGCCGCCTTAGTGTCAGGGAGTATTGCAACACGAGCAGCCTTGTAAAGTTCTGTAGTTGTATCACTATCACTACCCTGTTTAACTTCAACGTCAAGACCAAGGTTTACATCACTAGTGCTTGTTGTTCTAAACCAAACCGGAATGTCAAGATAATATCCTGAGCCGTCCTTATCAGCAGCTGTGACAACATCACCTTTTTCAGCAGATTTGCCATCATCCTTAAATTCCCAGCCAGCAGCAGTAGTTGCCTTGTTGAAAGGATTATCAACATCAGAAACTTTCTTACCATTCTCTGTAGCCTTTACTGTATAGAACATATCAGAACCATTAACAGAAGATGCAGGAATAAGCTTACCAAAATCTTTATATACAGAACCCGTAGCAGCAGTGTGTGACCAAAGTGTTTCATCAGTACCAGGTGCAGTTGCCTCTTGTCCAGCAGTCAGCGTGTTGCCAGTTGTAGCTTTACCAAGTGAAATTTCAATTGTCTGTGGAGTTGTAGCAGTAAGCTTAATGCCTGTTACTTCAACTTCTCTACTCATAGTAAACCAAGCATAAGTAGCAGTAGAAAGCATTACAGCGGAAGTTGTGAGCATTGCAACTGCAGGTATAAGTTTCTTCTTAGCAGAAGTATTCTTCTTTTCATTAGTTTTCATATCTCTTCGTCCTTTTCATAATAATTTGTCGTTTTATCCTGTCCGATACAGAGGGCGCTCGTTATAGCCGATTTGCGGTAACATGACCGCCAAGCACCTTTTGTTTATGTCAATCTTATACTAAATTCGACCCACTTTGTCAATAAGCTACCAGCTTAGTATACATTATATTTATCTTAATACTTATTAATATGACAGACACATTTTGCTATTTTCCGACATGATCATACTATGTAATAACAGCAGAAAGCACGAAATAACGTCATTTGTTATTCCGTGCTTTTTAAACCGATTATTCAATAAATTTTTATGTTAAACTTCAAACGTTTTTGTACATATTAAGTTTATATATGTACATAAAAGTTACCATGCGTAAAATTTACAAAATATTTATATTCATTCTGCGCTGTCGAGCATTTTAACAGCCTTCATCATGATAGCGCATTCAAGACGCTTCTTCTGTATCTGACATGACAGCTTGTGCGCATTGTGAATATCACCTGCGTAAATGTAGTTGTTTGCATTGCAACCGCCACTGCAATAGAACTTTGCCCAGCACTTTTTGCACTCTGGCTTGTTGTAAACGTGTGCGTGAGCAAACATATCTTTCATTTCCTCGTTAAATGTGCCGTCATAGAGATTGCCCATTTTGAACTCGGTGATACCAACGAACTGATGACATGGGTAAATATCGCCGTCAGGAGTAACAGAAACATACTCGTTTCCGCTTCCACAGCCCCTAAGTCTCTTTATCGCACAAGGACCCTGATCGAGGTCTATCATAAAATGGAAGAAGTTTATGAACTTGCCCTCGTCCCTTATCTTCTGTATCTTCTCAGAAAGTATCTCATACTCCTTGAAGATCCTCGGCAGGTCAGCCTCAGTGATAGCATAAGGCTCGCTAGGGTCTGCCATAACAGGCTCAACGGATATCTGATCGAATCCAAGGTCATAAAGGTGCATTACATCATTTGAGAAGTCAAGATTATACTTTGTGTAAGTGCCTCTTACATACCAATCCTTGTTCTTAGGACGCTTCTCAACAAGCTTCTTGAAGTTAGGGATAATCCTGTCATAGCTTCCTGAACCGTCAACACGCACTCTCATTCTGTCATTGACTTCTTTTCTTCCGTCGATAGACAGAACAACGTTGTACATTTCCTTGTTGATGAAGTCTATCATCTCGTCAGTGAGGTGTACACCGTTTGTGGTAACAGTAAATCTGAACTTTTTATTGTGAGGCTCCTCCTGTGAACGTGCATACTCAACAAGCTTTTCTACCGTACCGAAATTCAGTGACGGCTCACCGCCGAAGAAGTCCACCTCAAGAAATTTTCTGTCTCCTGAACGCTCTATAAGAAAATCTATAGCACGCTTGCCTGTTTCATAGTCCATGAGCATTCTGCCCTGACCGAAATCGCCTGTTGAAGCAAAGCAATATTTACATCTCAGGTTACAGTCGTGAGCGATATGCAGACACATTGCCTTGATAGGCGAAGCCACAGCAGACAGGGCATACTTCTCGTAATCGTCCTCGCTGAACAATATCTTGTCATTATAAAGAGAAACTATCTCCTCATAGCAATCCTCGATATCCTTGCTGTCATACATCTTTGACAGCTTTCTTACAACGTCCTCAGGACATTTCTCCTCAAAAGGCGGCTCAACATTGTCTAACAAATCATATGTCAGATCGTCTATAATATGTACTCCGCCACTGTTCACGTCAAGCAGTGCATTAAAGCCGCCAAGCTTAAACTTGTGTATCATTTAAAAATCACCTTTCGCATTTATATTCATATACAAATTTATACAAAAATAAAGGGACATAAAAATGTCCCTTTAGCAAGGCGTGTGTACGCTCACACGCCTCAGAAAGATCGGAATATTAAGCCTCTCTCTCGCACTTCTGGTTAGCAACTGTGCAGGAGGTCTTGCAAGCTGACTGACATGATGCCTGACACTTGCCGCAGCCACCCTTAGCAGCAGTCTTCTTGAGATTAGCCTTATTGATCGTCTTGATATGTTTCATAGGATTTTACCTCCAATAATTGATTTACATTAATTATACCACATATCCCACTATGTTTTATGAACGAATAGTTAATGCAGTATAAATATTTATCCTTATCAGAATCGGCTGCTTTTAGAATTTACCCCTACAACTCCGCCTACGCCTGCACACACAAGGGTAAGCACAAGCTTTGCAGGCACGGAAAAGCTTTCGGCTGCCTTAGAAAACAGTGCACTGAGAATGACAATGATAAGAAAAATGAACACTCCGCACAGCACACCTGACAGCAGACCGTTTCTACGTTGCCTTTTTCCGCAGACATATCCCCCTGCATACGCTCCGATACCAAGTGCCGCTGTTGACATCACCGACAGCATAAGATCGGTGGCATCTATCTTAGTGATAACATACGCAAAAGCAAGCACAGCAACAAATATCGCACCGCACCCCACGCAGGCAGACAACGCCGTTGATGACAGCACAGACAGCTTTCTGCCCCCAAAAAACCTGTTATTTTTCATATCCGCACCCCCACACTGAATATCCTAAAGAAATTATATTCAAAGCCACGGGCAATAAGAACACAAAAAGGGACGGATAAAACTACCCGTCCCTTAAAAGCGATATTTACTTTACGTCACCGTCATGAATTGTTTCATTCTTAGCGATAGCCCACTTTTTAACACGTATCTTGCTTCTGTCGCCGCCTGTTTCGATAACAACAGTGTCGTCCTTGATAGAGAACACGATACCAACGATTCCGCCGTTTGTAACGACCTCGTCACCTATCTCAAGGTTATCTCTCATCTCAGCGTCTTTCTTATCCTGCTTTTTCTGCGGACGGATAATAAAGAAATAGAAGAACACGATTATGAGTACCAGTGGGATAAAAGTCATGGCAAGTGATGCAGGTGAACTCTGCTCAGCTGCCAAAACTGAAATAATTGCTGACAAATTCATCAAAAGACCTCCAAATCTAATAATACTATATTAGTATATCAGATATTTGCACAAACTTCAAGCCTTTTAACAAATAATTTTCATTTACAAGAAATTATTTCTTGTTCTTGATATACTCGTCGATAGCAGCGGCAGCCTTTTTGCCTGCACCCATAGCGAGAATAACAGTAGCAGCGCCTGTAACAGCGTCACCGCCTGCGTAAACGCCTTCCTTAGTTGTTGACTCGTTCTCGTCAACGATAAGGCAGCCGTGATCGTTTGTTTCAAGACCAGGAGTTGTACTTCTGATAAGTGGGTTAGGTGATGTACCGATAGACATGATAGCTGTATCAACGTCAAGAATGAAGTTTGAACCCTCGATAGGGATAGGACGTCTTCTGCCGCTTGCGTCAGGCTCGCCCAGCTCCATTTTGATGCACTCCATGCCGTTTACATGACCGTTCTCGTCGCCAACTATCTTAACAGGGTTGTTAAGAACGAGGAACTCGATGCCCTCTTCCTGAGCGTGATGAACCTCTTCCTTTCTTGCAGGAAGCTCGTCCATTGAACGTCTGTATACGATATAAACGTGCTCAGCGCCAAGTCTCATTGCAGAACGAGCAGCGTCCATAGCAACGTTACCGCCGCCTACTACAGCTACGTTCTTAGACTTCATGATAGGAGTCTCATAATCGTCCTTGTATGCCTTCATAAGGTTGATTCTTGTAAGGTACTCGTTAGCAGAGTAAACGCCTACAAGACCTTCGCCCTCGATACCCATGAATCTTGGAAGACCTGCGCCTGAACCTACGAATACAGCTTCATAGCCCATGCCCATAAGCTCGTCGATAGAAAGAACTCTGCCGATAACCATGTTTGTCATGATATGTACGCCCATGTTTGTCAGATTGTCTATCTCGTGCTGAACGATAGC
>ERZ780212.1041-NODE-1041-length-24136-cov-4.077530_pt1 | contig 24136 bp, 11 predicted proteins | sample MGYA00511364_ERZ780212 | MGnify/ENA primary metagenome ERZ780212 (study PRJEB29588, sample SAMEA2147991) | human gut metagenome | biome: human gut; feature: human-associated habitat; material: faeces | place: Denmark | collected 2008/2010 ... | reverse complement strand
TTTCGCAATGCGAAAGGCGGCTTTTTGCTATAATATTGAGTGTCAATGATTTACACAGGCAATGTATATTGTGCATAGACTGACGGCAAGGTGGTGTCAAGGCTAGCATGAAAAACCGCCAAGACAATGAACAACAGACTGATATTTTCACTATATTTGCAAATGCAACAGTCACGGACGGACAGTCTGACAATGACATTAAAGCACGGAATATGGACAAGTACGAATTTAAGAAAACCATGACAAAATGGGAGGTTTTCGGCCTCATGATGCGCTATCTGTCGGTCGCGGCGGTAATGGCAGTTTTGGTTGCGATAATCATTTTTATAATGAAATGCGCCAAAACACCGTGCGACGCGTTTACGATGAAAGACTGCTATCTTGAAAACCGCAGCGAGATGAGGCGCATCATCAAAGAAGTAAAAACGTGGGTGTCCGACAGCGTCATGGCCGGAATTGTATTTAAGAAAGACGGCAGTCTTGATGTTTTCGCCTCAACCTACAACACAATAAACTTCAGCGACTATGACCCTCAGCACGGCAGACCGGCCGACGGGGAGCTTACAAAGCCGGAACTTAGCGGCAAGCAGCTCGACTTGCTTTTCAAATGGTTGAAAGGCGTAGGCTGCCAAGGCATCTTGCTCAACGCGTCAACAGTACCTCCGTCAACCACTTTGTATTTCCGCAGGGACACAACCGGACTGTTTTCATTCATGTTATACGACAAGCCGTTGACCGAAAAAGAAAAAGCGGATATAGATGCTCACCCTAATATGATGGCACTCGGCGATGTCGCTTTCCATTACGAACCAAGCAACAAAAGCGACAAGACGTTTCCCAAGAAAGCCGAATTTATGAAAGCACGGGAAAGGAAAGTGAAAAATCTGAACGGATTTAAGTGAAAAGGTAAAAGTGAAAAATCCACTTGCCTTTTATTGTTGAAAGCATTTGGATTTTTCACTTTTCGTTTTTCACTTAATGAAGCTCTGCTCCATTAATGAACACCTTATCTATAATAGGCGACGTGTAGGCATAAGGTATGTAATTGACCGACGGGATAGGCTCGGTAATGAAGAAGTTGGCGGCCTTGCCCGGCGTGATTGAGCCGTAATCGCCGCTCAAGCCCATGGCGTAGGCGGCGTTGAGCGTGGCTGCGTTGATAGCCTCTTGCGGCAAGAGGCGCATCTTGATGCAGGCCAGCGAGACGACGAACTTCATGTCGCCGGAGGGCGTAGAGCCTGGGTTGTAGTCGCTTGCGACGGCTACGCCGAGACCAGCGTCTATCATCTTGCGCGCCGGAGCGTATGGCATATTGAGGAAGAACGACGTGCCCGGCAGCACGGTGGGCATCGTCGCGCTGTCCTTCAGAATGGCAAACTCGCTCTCGGGCATGTTCTCCAAGTGGTCTACCGACAGCGCACCGTGCTTCACGGCGACGGGAAGTCCGCCCGTTGCGGCCAGCTCGTCGACATGGATTTTCGGCTTCAAGCCCCACCGCGCGGCGGCTTCGAGTATGCGGTCGGTGTCCTCGGGCGTGAAGAAACCTTCGTCGCAGAACACGTCAACGTAGTCGGCCAGCCGCTCGCGCCCCACCTCGGGCAGCATCTCGTTTATTATAACGTCCACGTACTCGTCGTGTCCGTACTGCCGCCCGACGGCGTGCGCACCGAGGAATGTCGATACAACGCGCATCGGCAGGCTCTCTTTCAGACGTTGGATGACGCGGAGCATCTTTATCTCGTCAGTCGTATTGAGACCGTAGCCACTCTTTATCTCAACGCAGCCGGTGCCCTTGCGCATTATTTCCTGTGCACGGCAAAAGGCTTGGCGGTAAAGTTCATCCTCCGAAAGGGTGTGCAACAGGTCGGCCGAATTAAGTATTCCACCGCCACGACGGGCTATTTCTGCATAGCTGAGGCCCATTATCTTGTCTACAAACTCGCCCTCACGGCTGCCAGCGTAGACAATGTGCGTATGCGGATCGCACCACGACGGAAGCACCGTTCCACCTTGAGCGTTGATCTCCCCATCAACAGAAAAGCCCCCGGAAGGCATGTCTGCCATGCTTCCGAAGGCTGAAATCTTACCATTTTCTACAAGCAGCCAAGCGTCATCAATCATACTGAGACGCTTCATCTCTGCTCCTTGCAGGCGCGAAACGCCCTCGCCGACGATGCCGGCAAGAGTCTTTATATTACTTACAAGCAGGCGCATTATTCTCTAAAAAGTCTATTGAACGTTTAATGTAAGGATACATTACCTCGTCATTCACAATGAACGGCACCGTCTCGCGGTAAGCTTTAAACACGCGATGAATGGCCGGCGACGACTTCAAAGGCCGACGGAACTCCAACGCCTGAGCGGCGTTGAACAACTCGATGGCGAGCACACGTTGCGTGTTGAGCACCACCTTATATAATTTAATGGCGGCATTTGCGCCCATGCTAACATGGTCTTCCTGTCCTTGACTTGACGGAATACTGTCTACCGAAGAAGGAGTGCAAAGGCTCTTGTTAAGGCTTACCACCGACGCTGCTGTGTACTGGGTTATCATGAAACCGCTGTTAACTCCCGGATTGGCCACAAGGAAGCTCGGCAAACCGCGCGTACCAGACACAAGTTTGTATATTCTGCGCTCAGAAATGTTTGCAAGCTCACTCACGGCGATGGCAAGAAAGTCCATCGGCAGCGCTATCGGCTCTCCGTGGAAGTTACCAGCCGAGATTATAATATCATCGTCGGGACATACGGTGGGGTTGTCCGTTGCCGAGTTTATCTCCGTATCGATTACCGACTTAACATAAGCCAACGTGTCTTTCATGGCTCCATGCACCTGCGGAATACACCGGAACGAGTACGGATCTTGCACGTATGACTTCGGTTTTTCCACGATTTCGCTGCCTTCAAGCAACTCACGCATACGTCGCGCCGTCTCTATCTGCCCTTTGTGGGGGCGAACCTGATGCACTGCGTCAGTAAAAGGCTCTACAAGTCCGCAATAAGCGTCCAAAGACATGGCGGCTATCACATCGGCCCAGTCGCTCAAACGCTGGCTGTTCAGTATCGCCCACACGGCGAACGCACTCATGTTCTGCGTGCCGTTAAGCAGCGCAAGACCTTCTTTCGACGCAAGCTGAATTGGTTTCCATCCGTTTTTCCTAAGCACTTCTGCACCAGTCATCACCTTACCTTTATACTCAACCTCACCCAATCCGACAATAGGCAGGCACATGTGGGCCAAAGGAACGAGATCGCCCGATGCCCCGAGAGAGCCTTGCATGTAAACAATGGGGTAAACATTGTTGTTGAAAAAATCAACAAGACGCTCTACCGTGTCGAGCTTGCAGCCTGAATATCCGTAGCTTAACGACTGGATTTTCAGCAGCATCATTATTTTTACAATCTCATTGGGCACGCGGTCTCCCGTACCGCAGGCGTGAGACATCATCAGGTTTATCTGCAACTGGGCCAGATGGTCCTTGCCTATCGACACGTTGCAGAGCGAACCAAACCCCGTAGTAACACCGTAAATAGGAGTCTTTGTCTCGGCAATTTTCTTGTCAAGGTATTCGCGACAGCGTACAATACGCTGCTTGGCATCGTCGCTCAACTCGATTTTATAACCGTTTTTGATTATTTCGCCAATGCGCTCTAAAGTCAGATGCTCGGCTGATATTTGATGAACCATAATACAATAGTTTTTTATTTGTGGAATTAAGAATTAAGAGTTAAGAATTAAGAAAATATGCCTTGCCGTTTTTTCATCCATGAATGGTATTTTTCTTAATTCTTAACTCTTAATTCTTAATTAATATATTCCATTTATAACGTCGTCCTCCACGAGGTTTGGCATTGTCACTTTAAGCCCCGGAGTGCGCTCCATCTCGCGCACAATGCTGTGCATTGAGCCTTCGTTACGCGCCCAGCTGCGACGCGCTATACCGTTGTTCACATCCCAGAAAAGCATCTCGCGAATGTGACGGGCACTGTCTTCGCCGCCGTCAATCATCATTCCGAAGCCACCGTTGATGACCTCTCCCCAGCCTACTCCACCTCCGTTGTGGAGCGACACCCACGTAGCGCCGCGGAAAGAGTCGCCGATTACGTTCTGCACTGCCATGTCGGCACAGAACTGCGAGCCGTCATATATGTTACTGGTCTCGCGGAACGGCGAGTCTGTTCCCGACACGTCATGATGGTCGCGACCAAGAACAACGGGACGGGTGATTTCCCCACGCTTGATGGCTTCATTGAAAGCGAGGGCGATTTTGGTGCGTCCCTCGGCGTCGGCGTAAAGTATTCGCGCCTGCGAACCTACCACGAGGTGGTTGCGTCCGGCCTCTTTTATCCAGTGGATGTTGTCGTCCATCTGGCCGATTATCTCGTCGGGAGCGGTCTTCTTGATTTCCTCCAACACCTCGGCAGCTATGCGGTCGGTCGCTTCGAGGTCCTTCGGATCGCCCGAAGTGCATACCCAACGGAACGGGCCGAAGCCGTAGTCGAAGAACATCGGACCCATGATGTCCTGCACGTATGACGGATAACGGAACTTGCCATCTGCTCCCATGATGTCCGCTCCGGCGCGTTCAGACTGGAGAAGGAAGGCGTTGCCGTAGTCGAAGAAGTACATGCCGCGCTCCGTCAGCTTGTTGATTGCTGCAACCTGGCGGCGCAATGAAGCCTGCACACGCTTGCGGAACTCGTCCGGGTCGTCGGCCATCATCCGCTTTGACTCCTCCAATGTCATGCCAACCGGATAGTAACCGCCGGCCCAAGGGTTGTGAAGCGAGGTCTGGTCGCTACCCAAATCCACCTTGATGCCTTCCTCGGCGAGGCGTTCCCACAGGTCAACCACGTTGCCAACGTAGGCCATTGACACCGTCTTGCGCTCTTCTACGGCCTTGCGGACGGAAGGAATAAGCTCGTCAAGGCTCGTGTGAAGTTCGTCAACCCAGCCCTGGTCATAGCGTTTCTGAGCTGCAAGCGGATTTATTTCGGCCACAACGCTCACCACTCCGGCTATGTTGCCGGCCTTCGGCTGTGCACCCGACATGCCGCCGAGACCCGACGACACAAACAGCATACCATGTATATCCTTGCGTCCGGGCTGCTTCTTCAGTTGCATACGTGCGGCGTTCATCACGGTGATTGTGGTTCCGTGGACTATTCCCTGCGGGCCGATGTACATGTAAGAACCGGCAGTCATCTGTCCGTATTGGCTCACTCCGAGGGCGTTCATGCGCTCCCAGTCGTCGGGCTTGGAGTAGTTTGGTATTACCATACCGTTTGTAACGACCACGCGCGGAGCGTTCTTGTGTGACGGGAAGAGGCCGAGCGGATGGCCGGAATACATCACGAGAGTCTGTTCATCGGTCATTTCGCTAAGGTATTTCATCGTCAGGCGGTACTGCGCCCAGTTTTGGAAGATGGCCCCGTTGCCGCCGTAGATGATGAGTTCATGCGGATGTTGCGCCACGGCCGGGTTCAAGTTGTTCTGTATCATCAGCATGATGGCGGCCGCCTGAAGCGACTTGTGCGGATATTCGTCAATCGGGCGGGCGTACATCTCGTACCTCGGGCGGAAGCGGTACATGTAAATGCGACCGTACTTCTCTAGCTCTTCGGCGAACTCCGGCGCCAACGTGGCGTGAAATTTCTTTGGGAAATACCTTAATGCGTTACGCAACGCCAGCTTCTTCTCCTCCTTCGTAAGTATGTCCTTGCGCTTTGGCGCATGGTTTATCTCGGTGTCATAAGGCATCGGTTCGGGCAACACGTCTGGTATTCCGGCGCGTATGTCCGCTGCAAATTCCTCTTTTGTCATAATTATATATCCTTATTTATTGTTTTTTCAACGATTGTCATAATTTCCTTTTCCGTCTTTTCCGCCTCTTTCATTAAGTGATTTGCCTCGTTGACAAGGGCATCCGCCTGCGCCTTATCTTTCAAGGAAGAAGCGTTTATCTTGACATTCAACCCTGCGCCGAGCACAGCGGCACGCGCCGCAAGCGCGCCTACACCAGCGTCGGAGACACTGTTAGGATTACCTGTCTCGGCCATCATCTTGCTGATTTCAAACACCTTAAATGATGCTCTCATTGTTTCCAACGGCACTTGGGCTGCAAACAGTGTCGCACGTTGTATCGCTTCCGAGCGCAGGCGCTTGTCTTCGTCTGTGTTCTTTGGCATGGCAAAAGCCGCCATAATGCGATTGAAAGCCTCAGTGTCCTCGTCAACGAGATGCAAAAGTTCTTCTTCAAGCTCAACACCCTTGTCGGCCCAGCGGCTAAACTCGTCCCATCGGTCATCCCATCCGGGTTTATGAGCTGAAAGGTTGGCAACCATTGCGCCCAGTGCCGCACCTAAAGCACCCATGTAAGCGGCCACCGAACCACCACCGGGAGCAGGCGACTCTCGAAGCGTCTCGTCGGCAAAGTCTTTAACAGTAAGTGTCGTCAGCTTACCTGAATCACCTTTCTCTGCGTCAAGCATGTACTCGATTATTTTTTCCTTTGGGACAAACGGACGCAAGTCATCAAGCCCCATCGATTTTATTGCGATATTCAATATATCGTCCTTGGGTATTCCTATTGAGCGGTGTTGCTTGCGAAGGAAATACTTGCCAGCGTCTATGACGGCGCGTTCGGGCACCAAACCTACAATCTCAGTTCCGGTTACGCGCAGCCCACGAGCCTGCGCCGCACGGCTCACTTCGTCGAAAGCTACATGTAACGGAGTGGCGTTTATGTCGGTGATGTTCATCGACACCTGCGCAATGCCGTATTCCTTGATGAACCATCCGATGGCTTTCGTACCTTTCAGTGTGCCGGGACGCATTATGGGCATCCCGTTTTCGTCCCTCTTTATCTCACCCGTTATGGGATTGCCTATGCGCTCAGGACGGCCTTTCTCACGCACGTCAAAGGCTATGGCGTTGGCGCGACGCGTAGAGGTTGTGTTCAGATTGAAGTTTACGGCGATAAGAAAATCCCTCGCGCCGACGGCCGTGCATCCTGTGCGTGCCACACCCTCGTCGAACGGACGCGCGCCGAAGTCGGGCTGCTCGATAGAGTCCGTCATCCTCTCGGGCAGTGCCTCGTATTCGCCCTTACGGCAGACTGCAAGGTTCTTGCGCTCCGGCCGCTGTGCGGCTGCCTCGTAACAGTAGCACGGTATGCCTAAATCAGTAGCTATACGCTCCGCCAGCTTGCGCGCCAACTCCGCACACTCCTCCAGCGTTATGCCGCTTACGGGCACAAGCGGAAGTACGTCGGTAGCCCCCATACGCGGATGAGCACCGTGATGGCGGCGCATATCTATAACTTCACCCGCCTTCTTCACCGCATTGAAAGCAGCCTCTACCACATCCTCAGGACTGCCTACAAAAGTAACAACCGTGCGATTGGTGGCCTCACCCGGGTCAACGTCAAGCAAACGTACACCATCACAAGCCTCTATAATATCGGTTATTTGTTTGATTACACCCTTGTCACGCCCTTCACTAAAATTCGGCACGCACTCTATTATCTGCCTTGTCTTTGCCATAGCATCAAATCTAATATTAAATTATAAGATGTGTATCAAAACGGCATCAATCAAGAAACTGTCATTTGACACTATCCCTACACCATGCAAAGATAATGTTTTTACATAAAAACAACAAGAAAACCATAGAAAAAGAAAAAACTATTCATCAAGCAAAAACAAGCATAATGAAAGTTTAATCTTCATTTTTAACCAAAAGTCGTGAAGCAAATATGGATAATAAGAATTTACGACTGATATACAGTTTCAAAATGCAACCAATAACATCATTGGTAAAAAACACTATAACAGCCAAACTACAACCTGCCACCGCTCAATTTAGTTCCAGTTCCAACAATTCACTCAACTTCTCAAACGCCTTATTGTTTGTCTTCAATTCGTCAAAACGTTCACGGTTAGTAGGTATGCGCTTTATCTCGTCGGGGCTCGCAAGCCGCAAGTTCAACGTTATGGCACTGTTTCTCAAAGCTATGGCCAAAGTGCTGACTATGCGCCCTTTTATCTTCTGGATGTTGTCAAGCAACAGCTGGTTGTCAACCACCACCTCTACATTTGGAAACGATGTGATTTTCGGCACAATATTCTTCATCCTCGCCGCTATGGCCGTCATCTGCTGAGGCATACGGTTGCACATGGCTATCCATTGCGTAACAAGCTGTTCTTCACTAAACTCGCTACGCTGTCCGTCATCATTTTCTTCTTCAACAGTCTCCACCACAGGCTGTTCCTCGCCCTTGTGTCTCAGATTGTCAAACGTCTTACCAATCTTCCCTAATTTAAGCCCATTTAGCGAAACCGGACGCGCTGCTTGCGCCGGTGTCGGCGAAGTTTCTTTTACGTCCGTGTCGGGCGACAACTTACTTACCGCCTCTGCACGTTCCGCTACACTATCTGTCTGGGCGACGTTCTCGCCACGCACGTTATCATCAACATCATGCGCCCCGGCCTTGGCCACCTGCTTAACCTCCGACGGCCGTGCGCTTTTCAATCTTTTGAACAGGGATTTCAATCTCTTAGGGCAACGCCCCGATGCCGCTCCGTCATCATCCGGTTGCGTAAGCTGCGCCATTTCTATAAGCGTAAGCTCGACCAAGAGGCGTTTGTTGCCGCTCTGGCGATAGTTTATATCGCAGTCGTTCATTATCTTCAGGGCGTTGTACAAGAATTTTATAGGGCACTTCTTCGCCTGCTCCTTATATCGTTCGGCCTGCCTTGCGCTCGTCTGCAACAGTGGCATGGTCTTTTCGTCCTTAGCCATAAGCACGTTCCTTACGTGTACGGCCAGTCCGCTTATCAGGTGACTGCCGTCAAAGCCCTTGTTTATGATGCTGTTGAGCAAAGCCATAATGTCGGCTGCCTTGTTCTCCAAACACAAATCAACGATATTGAAATAATTGTCGGAGTCAAGCACGTTAAGGTCCTCTATCACCTTCTGGTACGTGATGTTGCCTTGGCAGAAACTGGCGGCTTGGTCGAACACGGAGAGCGCGTCCCTCATTCCGCCGTCGGCCTTCTCGGCTATTACGTTGAGCGCTTCCTCCTCGTAGGTTATTCCCTCGTTGTCGGCCACCATCTTGAGCTGCTTTATGATATTGGGCACGGTCATGCGCTCAAAGTCATATATCTGGCAACGCGATATTATGGTAGGCAATATCTTGTGTTTCTCGGTCGTGGCGAGAATGAACACCACGTGTGCGGGCGGCTCCTCAAGCGTTTTCAGGAAAGCGTTGAAGGCTGCGGTCGACAGCATGTGCACCTCGTCGATGATGAACACCTTGTATTTGCCCACCTGCGGCGGTATGCGCGTCTGCTCCATCAGGGCCTTTATGTTCTCTACGGAGTTGTTGCTGGCTGCGTCAAGCTCGAAGATGTTATAGGAACGCTGCTCGTTGAACGCCTTGCAACTCTCGCACTCATTGCACGCCTCCCCGTCAGCCGTAGGGTGCAGACAGTTGATTGCTTTCGCAAAAATACGCGCGCAGGTGGTCTTGCCTACTCCGCGCGGGCCGCAAAATAAATAGGCGTGAGCCAGCTTACCGCTCTTCACGGCGTTCTTCAACGTCGTGGTGAGAGCTTCCTGACCTACTACCGAGTCAAACGACATCGGACGGTACTTGCGCGCCGAAACGATATATTCTTTCATAGTAAGTGCAAAGGTAGAAAAATAAATTAAGAATTAAAAATTAAGAGTTAAGAATTAAGAGTTAGGAGTTGAGATTTAGGATAATATGCTTCGGCGGTAAAATATCCATACGCATATATTCCTAAATCTCAACTCCTAACTCTTAATTCTTAACTCTTAATTCATCAGATTATCGCCATGCCAAGGCGCGCGCACTCCTCTACCATGTCTTGCGGCCAGATGCTGGCCTGTATCTCACCTACGTGGGCCTTATGGAGCAGCACCATGCACAAGCGGCTCTGACCTATACCGCCGCCGATACTCAGGGGCAACTCGCCGTTAAGCAGTTTCTTGTGGAAATATAGATCCTTGCGCACCTGCTGGCCTGTTATTTCAAGCTGGCGCAGCAGGGCTTCCTTGTCAACCCGGATGCCCATTGAAGACAGCTCGACGGCGCGGCCGAGCGTGGGATACCATATCAGTATGTCGCCGTTCAAGCCACGGTGCGCGTCGTCGGTGGGAGTCGTCCAGTCGTCATAGTCGGGAGCGCGGCCGTCGTGCGGTTCTCCGTTCGACAGCCTGCCGCCTATACCTATTATAAATACAGCACCGTATTCACGGGCAATCAGGTCCTCACGCTCCTTGGCCGTCTTGTCGGGATACATTTTCAGCAGGTCTTCACTATGGACGAAGTGGATTTCGCCGGGAAGAAAGGGCTTTATCTCAGAATAACGCTCGCACACGAGGTATTCCGTGCGCCGTATGGCCGAATATATGCGCCGCACGATCGATTTCAGGAAATCAAGATTGCGCTCATCGCGGGTCATCACAGCCTCCCAGTCCCACTGATCTACGTAAAGCGAGTGCAGGTTGTCAAGTTCTTCGTCGGCTCGTATGGCGTTCATGTCGGTATAAACGCCGTATCCCGGTTCTATGGAATAGTCTGCAAGCGTGAGGCGTTTCCACTTGGCAAGCGAATGAACCACCTCGGCCCGTGCGTCGCCAAGGTCTTTTATCGGAAATGTCACGGGACGCTCAACGCCATTCAAGTCGTCGTTTATGCCGAGCCCCTGCAGCACGAACAGCGGAGCGGTGACGCGGCGCAGGCGCAACTCGGTTGAAAGATTCATCTGGAAAAACTCTTTTATCAGTTTAATGCCCTGCTCTGTCTGCTTCATATCAAGCAATGGCATATAGCCGATAGGACGTATCAATTTGCTCATAATATAACTTATAAATAGTTTAACTGTCGGCAAAATTACATAAATATTATCAATACGCAAACATTTTGCGTAAATATTATTGCATTTTATCATTTTTAAACACATAAAAAAAGCCTTTCGGGAAACCAATTATAATCCTGACGCATAACACACTGACGCTCAACATCTTATAAAAGGTCGTCTTTTGGCCTGCAAAAGGCGGCCTTTCGCGTTGCGATTAACGGCCTTTTGGAACGCGAAAGACGGTCTTTTGCAGTTTATCCGCAATTCAGGCGTATGCGTCACTGTGTAAAGACGCGATTCATCGTGCCTGCCATGAATAACTATATTGTTGCGGTTGGAGACGTCATTCATCGTGTCTCTACGGCAAACGGAACATTCCGTCGCACTGGAATGAAAATAAAAGTTCGTTTCCCTCACTTTTATTTTGCGTTTCACTCAACTTACACTATCTTTGCATGAGATAAGTTTGCATACACAGCAAGCAACTTATCGCACGGACATTCAACGTATGCGCACCGTTTGGAAGCGATTACATTACCTTGCCTAAAAAAATGATTACAAACCTTAAGCATAAACGTTATAATAATATCAAACATACTAATAAACAATGAGAAAACTTTTTTTGTCTGCCATCGTCGCCGCCGCGACGATGATGACTGGCATATCATCTGCCAAGGACGTTTACGTTTCAACGTCCTTCCGCGAACCGGCAAATGAGGGTTTACGCTTCATCTACAGCTACGACGGCCTGAAATGGGACACTATTCAGGGCACATTCCTGCGCCCCACGGTAGGCGTACAGAAAGTAATGCGCGACCCCTCAATCGTGAAAGGGCCCGACGGCACGTTCCATCTCGTGTGGACTTCGAGCTGGAAAGGCGACAAGGGGTTCGGCTACGCTTCGTCGAAAGACCTGATACACTGGAGCGAGCCGAGGCTCATCAACGTCATGGACGACCCCACGACGGTGAACGTATGGGCGCCCGAACTGTTCTACGACGATGTCAAACGCCAATACATGATTGTGTGGGCATCGTGCGTACCGGGCAAATTCCCCGACTACGAGGAAGACCATTACAACAACCACCGCCTTTACTACGTAACGACCAAGGACTTCAAGAAGTTCAGCAAGGCGAAAGTATTGATCGACCCTGACTTCAGTTGCATCGACGCCACGATACTGAAACGCGGCGACAAGGATTACGTAATGGTGCTCAAGGACAACTCGCGCAAGCAACGCAACCTCAAGGTAGCTTTCGCCCAGTCGCCTTACGGCCCGTGGAGCAAGGCGTCGGAGCCGTTCACAGAGAGCTTTACGGAAGGCCCAACCACGGCCAAGGCCGAAGGCTGGTATTACATATACTACGACTCTTACCGCCACGGCATATACGGAGCGGCAAGGACAAAGGACTTCAAGACATTCCAAGACCGCACGGGAGCCGTCAACTTCCCCGTAGGCCACAAGCACGGCACGGTGTTCATGGCACCTGAGGAAATCGTAAACAACCTTATTAAGGAAAACCGCGACGCCGTACACTACACGGGCAGCGTAGTAGCCACGCCCGCACGCCACGACGGCGGGCTGTCGCCCGTTGTCGGAGTGCACAACATCCAGACCATGCGCAGCGGCGACAACTGGATGTACGACCATCAGCCGATGATGGCTTACTGGAACGGTAAGTTCTACATGCACTACCTTACCAACCCCCGCAGCGAGCACGAACCGCCGGGACGCACGATGCTGCAGACTTCAGAAGACGGCTACACGTGGACAGAACCGGTAGTACTGTTCCCTGAATACAATGTGCCCGACGGTTTCACCAAAGAGTCGCTGCCCGGCATCGTGGCAAAAGACCTCAAGGCTGTGATGCACCAGCGTGTGGGCTTCTACGTGTCGAAAAACGGCAAGAAACTGATAGCGCTCGGCAATTACAATGTGGCGCTTACGCCGAAAGACCACCCCAACGACGGCAACGGCATAGGCCGTGTGGTCAGGGAGATAAAAGCCGATGGCTCGTTCGGTCCTGTATATTTTATCTATTACAACCACGGTTTCAATGAGAAAAACACCGACTTCCCTTATTATAAGAAAGCCAAGGACAAAGAGTTTGTCAAAGCTTGCGACGAGCTTATAGCCGACCCCATGATGCGTATGCAATGGGTTGAGGAAGCCGACCGCAACGATGACATATTGCCATTGAAGACTCCTTATAAGGCATTCAGCGGCTACACCCTGCCCGACGGCCGCAAAGTCGGCCTGTGGAAGCACGCCCTTACCAGCATAAGCAGCGACGGCGGCAACACTTGGCGCTACCCTGCCCCGCGCGCGCACGGCTTCGTGAACTCTAACGCCAAGATATGGGGGCAACGCCTTTCCGACGGCACTTACGCCACGGTGTACAACCCGGCTGAATACCGTTGGCCGCTTGGCATATCGTTGAGCAAGGACGGACTGGAGTACACCACGCTCAACCTTGTGTGCGGCGACGTAACCCCCGAGCGCCACTGGGGCAACTACAAGAGCTTCGGCCCGCAATATACGCGAGGGATATTGGAAGGCAACGGCACGCCTAAGGACGGCAACCTTTGGATAACATACAGCCAGAATAAGGAAGACATTTGGGTGGCCTGCGTGCAGGTGCCCGTCAAACTGGAAGCTACCGAACATGCGTCAGGCGGCTTCGGCAAGTACAAGAAACTGGCCGACATGACCGATTGGAACCTGCGCTCAGGTCTTTGGACTCCCGTAAGGCTCGACGGCGAGTGGCTCACGCTTAGCGATAAAGACCCGTATGACTACGCTACAGTAGAGAAGGTAATCCCGGCCACGAAAGAGCTTGTTGTCGAGTTCGACGTGAAAGCCATGCAGAACAACCACGGACAGCTCAACATCGAGTTCCTCGACGCCAAAGGCAACATGTGCTCGCGCATCGTAATAGACTCTACTGCCAACATGAGAGTGAAAGGCGGAGCGCGCTTTGGCGGCATGTTAAAAAACTATGAGGTGAACAAGCCTTACCATATCAAGGCCGTACTCTCGGTTGACGGCCACGTAGGCACATACTATGTGAACGGCAAGAGAGCCGCCGCCCGCATGTTTGACACACCGGTCGACGCAATCACACGCATAGTATTCCGTACCGGAAACTTGTTTGACAAACCCGACATTGAGACTCCTGCCGACCAATACGTTGACATGCCGCGCGCCGACGAGGAAGACCCCATGGCTACGTTCGCCATCGCCAACCTTACAACAAAATCGCTGGATGCCGACGCAAACGCTGCCGTACTAAGATACGACGACTACAAGCACTACGCCGACTACTTCAATACGATGGAGGACGAGAACATCGTCACCTACATTCCTAACAGCAAGTCGTCGGAATGGATGAGCAGGAACATTCCCCTGTTCGACTGCCCCGACAAGGACATGGAGGAGATTTATTATTTCCGCTGGTGGTCACTGCGCAAGCATATCAAACGAACCCCCGTAGGTCTTGGCATGACCGAGTTCCTCGTGCAACGCTCTTACGCCGACAAGTACAATCTTATAGCCTGCGCCGTAGGCCACCATATAATGGAGACACGCTGGCTGCGCGACACGACATATCTGCACCAGATACTGAACACATGGTATCACGGAAACAACGGCAAGGCCATGCAGAAGATGAACAAGTTCAGCTCATGGAACCCCGCCGCAGTCTATGAGGCTTACAAAGTGCTCGGCGACACTGCCTTCGTGCTCGGCTTAAAGCCGTCACTTGAGGAGGAATACGCACGCTGGCAGAGCACAAACCGCCTGAAAAACGGACTCTACTGGCAGGGCGACGTGCAAGACGGAATGGAGGAAAGCATAAGCGGAGGCCGCCGCAAGCAGTACGCCCGGCCGACGATAAACAGCTATATGTACGGCAACGCACGCGCTTTGGCCGAATTAAACCTTCTTGCCGGAGACGCGTCTAAAGCAAAGGAATACAATCTAGAGGCCGATACAATCAAGAGCCTTATACAAGGCAAGCTGTGGAACGGCAAGCACTCTTTCTTCGAGACCGTAAGAGGCGACACGGCAGCTGCGGTACGCGAGGCTATAGGATACATCCCTTGGTATTTCAACCTGCCTGACGCAAAGACGTATGACAAGGCTTGGCTGCAACTGGAAGACGAGGAAGGCTTCTCTGCTCCTTACGGCCTGACAACAGCGGAGCGTCGTCATCCGGAATTCAGAAGCCACGGCGTAGGCCGCTGCGAATGGGACGGAGCCGTGTGGCCGTTCGCCACAAGCCAGACGCTTACAGCCCTAGCGAACTACATAAACACATATCCCGACCCGATATTGGGCGACACAACGTTCTTTAAACAAATGAAACTTTATGTCGAGAGCCAGCACCACCGCGGCCGTCCGTACATCGGCGAATACCTCGACGAAAAGAACGGAGCTTGGCTTATGGGCGACCGCGAGCGCAGCCGATACTACAACCACTCGACATTTGCCGACCTCGTAATCACAGGATTGGCAGGTCTGCGTCCGCAAGCAGACGGCAGCGTGGTTGTAAATCCGCTCGTACCAAAAGGCACATGGAGCTACTTCTGTCTTGACAACGTGAATTACCGCGGCGACGTTCTTACCATAATATATGATAAGGACGGTCAACACTACCACCAAGGCAAGGGCCTGCGCCTGCTGGTCAACGGCAAACTTGCCGCCGAACGCGAAGACCTCGGCAAACTGACATACAAAAAGTAAAACGGTAAAAAAAATGAAGTAGTTAAAAACAATGCCGCAAAGCATTTGTCTTTAACTACTTCAGCTACCTATAACTACTTTAATTACAGAATAGATGAAACGACTGATTTTGCCCGCATTGCTGTTTTTCAGCATCGCGTCAGGCGCACAAACATACGAGACAAAGTTTACAAGACCGTTATCAGACATTCTGAACGACGTCTCGAAAAGATTCGGAATACGGTTGAAATACAATGTAGACACAACCGGTCTGAAACTGGCGTATGCGGATTTCCGCGTACGCCCATACTCTTTGGAAGAAACACTCAACAACGTGCTTGCGCCGTTCGACTTCAAAGCCGTTAAGCAGAACGACAAGCTATACAAGATAAAGCCTTACGAATATCCGCGCCGACAACCTGAGGACGGAATGAAACTGATACCCTACCTGTCGTCGCTTTACTCTGACAAAACTGCTTGGGAGGCACGAAGGGACACACTGCGCAAAGAAGTCAGGGAACGTCTCGGTATTGACAAACTGCTCGCCGTATGCTCGAAAGACGCGCCTGAATACAGTAAAATACGGAAATTCGACGGTTATACAGTACAGAACTTCCGCCTGAAAACAGCCAACGGGCACACCGTTTGCGGGTCAATCTACGCGCCAAAAAGCAAAGGCAAACATCCTCTTATAATATGTCCGAACGGACATTTCAGCAACGGGCGCTACGGCAAAGTGCAGCAACAAAGGCTCGCTACGCTTGCCAGAATGGGTGCGATTTGCGTTGACTACGACCTTTGGGGATGGGGAGAATCAGCCGACGAAGTAGGCTCTAAGGCACACCAGACACCGGAGGCGCACGTCATGCAGGCATTGAACGGCATCCGCATACTTGACTGGATGATACAACGTAAGGACGTAGACAAGACGCGCGTCGGCGTAAACGGAGGCTCGGGAGGAGGCACGCAATCGGTCCTACTCAGCGTTCTCGACGACCGTTACACGGCATGTTGTCCTGTTGTCAGTGTTTCATCATGGTTTGACGGAGGTTGTCCGTGCGAAAGCGGAATGCCTATACAGCTTGCCGGAGGTGGCACATGCAACGCCGAACTGGCAGCAATGTTCGCCCCGAAACCTATGATGCTCGTAAGCGACGGCGGCGACTGGACATCCACCACGCCTGAACTTGAATACCCTTACCTGCAAAGAATCTACGGATTTTACGGCAAGACGGAAAACATTAAGAATGTACACTTACCTAAAGAAGGCCACGATTTCGGACCAAACAAGCGCAACGCCGTGTACAAATTCTTTATCGAGACATTCAACCTAGACGCATCCAAACTCGACGAAAACAAGGTTACGATTGAAGATGAGAATACTTTAAGATTCATAACTAAGACAAAATGAAAAAGACAATACTATCAGCGGCATTTTTTGCCGTGACGTTCTGCTCGGCCTATGGAACGCAACAAAAAGAGAACAACCATATCCTGTGGTACGACGAGCCAGCCGCCACGTGGACGGAGGCGCTGCCCATAGGCAACAGCCGCCTCGGCGCGATGATATTCGGCTCGCCGTCTGCAGACCGGTTGCAGCTCAACGAGGAAACAATTTGGGCCGGACGGCCGAACAACAACGCCAACCCGGAGGCTTTGGAATATCTGCCGAAAGTGCGCCAGCTCGTATGGGAAGGCAAGTATAAGGAAGCCCAAGACCTCGCTACGGCGCATGTTCAAGCCAAGACGAACAGCGGAATGCCTTACCAACCGTTCGGAGACCTGTATATAAACTTTCCAAACGTGAGCGGATATACTGATTATTACCGAGAGTTAAGTCTCGACTCGGCTCGCGCCATCACACGTTTCACGGCCGGCGGAGTGACTTATCAGCGCGAATACATATCTTCTTTATCAGACAATGTGATAACCGTACACCTTACGGCGAACAAAAAAGGCATGATAACCTGCAACGCACAGATGACATCGCCACAACAGGACGTCACCATAAGAACCGAGGGCGACGAGATTGTACTTAGCGGAATAAGCGGCCTGCACGAAGGGCTCAAGGGCAAAGTTACATTCACCGGGCGCGCTACAGCCAAGATTAAAGGTGGCAAAATGAGCAGCCGTGACGGAGTTTTGCAGATAAGCGGAGCCGACGAGGCGACAATTTATCTCACAATCGCGACCAATTTCAAGCATTACGACGACATTTCCGGCAACGATACGCTGCTTTCCGAACAGATGCTGCGCAAGGCTTTGGCCACCGAATACCCTGCAATGAAACAGGCCCATGTAGCAAAATACAAGTCTCAATACGACCGAGTGAAGCTAAATTTGGGCGAAGACATGTTCGCCGACATGACCACAGACAAGCGTGTGGAAACATTCAAGCAGCACACTGACCTGCATTTGGTGGAGACTTACTTCCAATTCGGTCGCTACCTGCTCATCTGCACGTCGCAGCCGGGCACCCAGCCTCCTACGCTTCAAGGCATCTGGAACGACAAGATGCAGCCGTCATGGGACAGTAAATATACTTGCAACATAAATCTGGAAATGAACTACTGGCCCGCCGAACTGACAAACCTGAGCGAACTGAACGAACCGCTGTTCAGTTTGATTAAAGATGTTAGCGAAACTGGGAACAAGTCGGCACGCATAATGTACGGAGCCGACGGATGGGTGCTCCACCACAACACCGACATTTGGCGCGTAACCGGCGCCATAGACAAAGCTCCGTCTGGCTTATGGCCCACTGGCGGAGCGTGGATGTGCCAGCATTTGTGGGAGCATTACCTCTATACGGGCGACAAGAAGTTCCTCGCCGAAGTTTATCCGATAATGGAGAATGCCGCAAGATTCCTCAATCAAATCATGGTTCAGAACCCGTCAAAAAAATATTGGCTGATCTGCCCGAGCCTGTCACCCGAGAACCAGCACAGGCACAAGGCCACCACAGCGGCCGGAGTGACAATGGACAACCAGCTGATTTACGACCTGTTCAACCATGTAATCGACGCCAACGAAATACTTGGCAAGACCGATGCCACGGCATTCACCGACAGTCTGAAAGAAAAGCTGGCAATGTTGCCGCCGATGCAGACTGGCAGCTGGGGACAGTTACAGGAATGGAAAGACGACTGGGACAATCCCCAAGACACCCACAGGCACGTGTCCCACCTGTACGGACTTTACCCCAGCAATCAGATTTCACCGTTCCGCACACCTGAACTTACATCAGCGGCGCGTACGTCACTCATCCATCGCGGCGACCCATCTACAGGTTGGAGCATGGGTTGGAAAGTTTGCTTATGGTCACGACTGCTCGACGGCAACCACGCATGGAAACTAATAGGCGACCAACTGACTCTCGTACGCAACGAGAAGAAGAAAGGCGGCACCTATCCCAACCTTTTCGACGCACATCCGCCATTCCAGATTGACGGAAACTTCGGCTGTGCCGCCGGCATCGGCGAAATGCTACTGCAGAGCCATGACGGATTCGTTTACCTGCTGCCGGCACTGCCCGACGCATGGAAAGACGGCAAAGTGAGCGGCCTTAAGGCACGCGGCGGCTTCGAGGTGAGCATTGAATGGAACGACAACAAAGCGGCGAAAGCGGTCATCAAGTCTGAACTTGGCGGCAACCTGCGCATCCGTTCTGTCGTGCCTCTAAAAGGCAAAGGTATCAAGAAGGCAAAAGGCGAGAATAAGAACCCGCTTTATGCTGTACCGACTGACGTAAAGCAACAAATCAACGCGCCTGACGCAATAGAGCCGATGCCGGCGCTTGAAAAGACTTACCTTTACGACATAAGCACCAAGAAGGGCGAAACATACACGTTTTACCGCGCCGAACGATAAAAAACTGGCGGGCAACAAGCACAAAAGGCATACGGCCTTACGTGCTTGGATGCCCGCCATTGTCATAATATAGCCATGACAAAACGGCATTAAGAACGGATGATGAAAAAGCGACATTTCAGCAACTATGGAACAATCTGATTATCAGCACGTTGCAATATGCCGTTTTTTAGGGTGCAAAAGACGGCATATTATGATGCAAAAGGTGGCATATCAGAAGGCAAAAGACCGTATTTTAGAATCCACTCGAATCCAGCCTGCTAATTGCCGGCTTATCATCAGCCAATCTGTCAGCAAAAATCATTAACACAAATAATAAATCATCTAACAATGAAAACAAAAAATCTGATCTTTACCTTGGTCCTGCTACTCGTGGCAACAGCAGCCAACGCGGCAGGCAAAGTGTACAAGCCGTGGAGCAACGGACGGCTTGTAGTATCTGAAAACAACCGTTATCTCATTCATGAAAACGGCGCGCCGTTCTTCTGGCTCGGCAACACGGCGTGGCTTTTGCCAGAAAGGCTCAACCGCGACGAAGTGGCTTACTTTTTAACCAATGAACGACTGAAAGGCTACAACGTTGAGCAAATACAGGTGCTGAACGCCATTCCTACGTTCAACGTTTACGGCCATGCCGCCAACAACGCCGAATTCGATTTCAGCAAAGTGTCAAAACCCGGAGTCTACGGCTATTGGGAGCATCTTGACTACATCGTCGACGTAGCCGAGCACAACGGCATTTACATCGCCATGGACTGCATCTGGGGATCGCAAATCAACGCCATGGATACGAAAAAAGCGGCCGCTCTCGGTACGTTCCTTGCCGAGAGATATAAAGACAAGCCTAACATCATTTGGATGATTGGCGGCGACATCATGGGCGACAGAAAGCCTGAGGTGTGGGACGCAATGGCCCGCGCCATTAAGAAAATCGACAAGGTGCATGTAATGACGTTCCACCCCAGAGGCAGGACAACGTCGGCATGGTGGTACAACGACCGCGAGTGGATGGACTTTAACATGTTCCAGAGCGGACACCGCCGCTACGGACAGCGCAAGGGCGACGGCGACTACACTATCAAAGACAATACGGAAGAAGACAACTGGCGCTACGTTGACATGAGTTTCGAGAAGAAGCCGTTGCGCCCAGTGATTGACGGCGAACCGAGCTACGAGGACATTCCGCAGGGACTTCACGACTTCAACGAGGCCCGTTGGATGGACTACGACGTGCGCCGCTATGCTTACTGGGCCGTATTCGGCGGAGCATTCGGCCATACATACGGTCATAACTCGGTAATGCAGTTCCTGCGTCCGGGTCTGTCAGCATCATTCGGCGCCAAGAAACCGTGGTGGGAAGCCATGGAAGACCCCGGCTACAACCAGATGAAATACCTCAAATGGCTCATGCTCAACTTCCCGTTCACAGAGCGTGTGGCCGACCAAAGCATCATAGCCGGACAAAACGGCGAACGTTACGACCGTGTAATCGCCACACGCGGCAATGATTACATGCTTGTCTACAACTACAGCGGAAAGCCTATGAGCATAGACCTCGGCAAGATAAGCGGCGCAAAGAAAAACGTATGGTGGATGAACCCTGCCAACGGAGAGCTTACTTACCTAGGCGAATACGACAGCAAAGTAACTGAGTTCACATACGACGCTGCATACCTGCGCGGCTGCGACCGTGTGCTCATTGCCGTCGACTCGAGCAAAAATTACATAAGCAAGACAGATAAACAAATACCCGAAAAGCAATGACACGTAAAATATTCATAGCGGCGTTGGTCGTCGCTTTATGTCTGCCAATCGGCGCGGCAAAGAAGAAAACTGCGAAAAAAGCGCAGTTTCCTGTCGCCGTAACCGAGCTGAAGACCGAGCGCATGACCGACCCGATGAGCATTGACACACCACAACCGAGACTAGGATGGGTGCTCAAGTCTGACAAGCAGGACGTAATGCAGACATCGTACCGCATCATCGTAGCCTCAACAAAAGACAAGGCCGACCGCCTTGAAGGCGACCTTTGGGACGCTACCGTCAACAGCGACCAGTCACAATGGGTGAAATACGCCGGCAAGGAGCTGCGCAGCAACACCCCGTGCTACTGGCGCGTGAAAGTAACGACCACGCAAGGGGAATCGGATTGGAGCGAGACTGCCATGTGGAACGTCGGCCTTCTTAATGAAGCCGACTGGAGCGGACAGTGGATAGGGCTTGACAAAGCCATGCCTTGGGACGTTGAGGCAGAACACAGCCAACTCAGCTCGCGCTACCTGCGCACCGAGTTCAAGGTTGAAAAACCTGTAAAACGCGCGACTCTGTACATCAGCGGACTAGGAATGTACGAGGCTTACATCAACGGGAAGAAAGTGGGCGACCAAGTGCTTGCGCCAGCACCTACCGACTATCGCAAGACAGTTCTTTACAACGCGTTCGATGTAACGCCTATGCTTGCCGCCGACAACGCCGTCGGCGTAGTGCTCGGCAACGGCCGTTACTACACAATGCAACAAAAGAAAAAGCCATACAAGATAACTAACTTCGGCTATCCTAAACTGCGTTTGAACCTTGTTATAGAATATGCCGACGGCTCAAAGCAGACTGTTTCGTCGAACAATAAATGGAAGCTGAACCCCGACGGGGCCATACGCTCAAACAATGAATACGACGGAGAGATATACGATGCGCGCAAAGAGTTTGACGGCTGGACTTCCGCAGGCTTCGACGATGCCAAGTGGATGGCAGCCGAGCGTGTGGCAATACCTTTAGGAACATTGCGCGGAGCCATGTCTCCGAACATGAAAATACTCAAAACCATAAAGCCCGTAAGCGTCAAGAAGCACGGCGACGGCTACATCGTAGACATGGGCCAGAACATGGCCGGCTGGCTGAAGATGCGCGTTAAAGGCGTTGCGGCAGGCGATACGGTCAGCATCATATTCTCGGAAAACATCCACCCCGACGGCAGCCTCAACCGCGCAAACTTCCGCCATGCCTTCTCGACAGATAAATATGTGGCCGACGGTACGGAGAACGGCCGCTGGTGGGTGCCCACTTTTGTTTACCACGGCTTCCGTTATGCTGAAATAAAGGGTATGGCTAATGTTACGGCCGACGATTTCATAGGCGAAGTCATCAGCGACGAAATGACCGAGACCGGCACGTTTGAGTCTTGTGACACCATTCTCAACAAGGTTTACAAGAACGCATACTGGGGTATTCTCGGCAACTACAAGGGCATGCCGGTAGATTGTCCGCAGCGTGACGAGCGCCAGCCTTGGCTAGGCGACCGCACACGGGGATGCTTCGGCGAGGCTTACATCTTCGACAATAACAAACTGTACGCCAAATGGGCGCGCGACATTGTAGAGTCACAACGTGAAGACGGATGCATACCCGACGTGGCCCCGGCTTTCTGGAACTATTACTCCGACATAATAACATGGCCCGCCGCACTGCCTTTCTCGCTTGAGATGATGTACAACCAGTTCGGCGATGACGAACCTTTGCGCCGTTATTATCCTGCGGTGAAGAAATGGTTGGGCCACATGAAGTACCAATACGAGAAAGACGGTCTGATGCCTCGCGACAAGTTCGCCGACTGGTGCCTGCCGCCTACCGACGAAAAGACCATACATTGCCGCGACCCGAAGCGTACAACCGACGGCGTTCTCATTGCGACGGCATACTATTACAGCCTCAACAAACTCATGGAACGCTTCGCCAAGATACTGTCAAAGGATGCTGAAGCAGCAGAATACGCCGCCGACGCGGCACGTGTGAAGGATGCTTTCAACAAGAAATTCCTCACCGTCAACCGCGGTTCAAGCCCCGCACAAGGTGTCATGTTATATCCTGACAGCACGTTCTACGGCAACAACACAACCACTGCCAACCTGCTGCCGCTGGCGTTTGACATGATTGACGACGATTATGTACGCTCGGAAGTCGTGAAAAACATAATCTGCAACATCATAAACGTAAACAAAGGAATGATGCCTTGCGGAATTATCGGAGCTCAATGGCTGATGCACGGACTCACCGACATGGGCCGCGGCGACATAGCTTGGCAGCTGGCCACCAACAAAAAGTACCCCAGCTGGGGCTACATGACAGAGAAAGGGGCTACCACAATATGGGAGCTTTGGAACGGCGATACTGCCAATCCGAAGATGAACAGTGCCAACCATGTAATGCAACTGGGCGATCTTATTTCATGGATATATGAAGACGTGGCAGGAATAAGCTATGACAAGGAGCGTCCGGGCTTTAAGCACATTATCATGAAACCCGACTTCTCCGTCGATGAAATGGACGACATAAAAGCCACTTACAAGTCGATTTACGGCGACATCGTAAGCCGTTGGCGCAAAGACGCAGGCAAACTGTACTGGCACATTGAGATACCTGCCAATACAACGGCCGAAGTCCACCTGCCCGACGGAACTGTAAAAAACATCGGTTCAGGCTCTTATGACTTCACGTCGACACTCGTCGCGCCCGGTTCGGCTATCGAAACAGACGAGTTCCTATACACAAGCGCTTCATTCCCACAATGCCATTCTGCCACGATAGCCGAGACCCCTGACGGCGATTTAGTAGCGACGTACTTCGGAGGCACAAGGGAACGCAACCCAGACGTGT
>ERZ780212.1030-NODE-1030-length-24315-cov-3.334089_pt1 | contig 24315 bp, 18 predicted proteins | sample MGYA00511364_ERZ780212 | MGnify/ENA primary metagenome ERZ780212 (study PRJEB29588, sample SAMEA2147991) | human gut metagenome | biome: human gut; feature: human-associated habitat; material: faeces | place: Denmark | collected 2008/2010 ... | reverse complement strand
GCGGCGGCGAGGATCGAGCCCACGAAGGGGCCGGTGCAGGAGAAGGAGACGATGACCATCGCCAGGGCCACGAAGAAGGCGGCCACGTACCCGCCCTTGTCGGCCTCGCGGTCCGCCTTGTTGGCCAGGCCCGAGGGCAGGGTTATCTCGAACGCGCCGAGGAACGACACGGCGAAGACGAGGAAGAGGAGGGCGAAGATGAGGTTGGGTATCCAGTGCGTGCCGATGGCGTCGGTGGCCGCGGTGCTCTGGAAGAGGGCCACGATCAGGCCCAGCAGGGTGTAGATGACCATGATGGAGAGGCCGAAGATGACGCCCTTGAGGACGCCGGCGCGCCTGGTGCTGCCTCCTCCGATGAGGAAGCCCACGGTCATGGGTATCATGGGGAAGACGCAGGGGGTGATGACTCCGGCGAGTCCGGCGAGGAAGGCTATGAGCAGGAAGCTCCAGAAGCCCTGGCCGGCCGCCTTACCGCCCTTGGAGGGGGCTGCGGATGCCTCTCCCGGCGCTGCCGTGGGGTCCACCTTGACGGAGACCTCGCTCTCGTTGAGGGTGCACTCGGCTCCGTTGCAGGTCTGGTACTCGAGGTATCCGGTCACTGTGAAAGTCTCCTGCGAGGCGGGGACGATGACCTGGCGGAATTGCGCCGTGCCCTCGAAGTACTTGACGTCGATGCCGAAGCCCTCGTCCAGCTTGACGTGGGCCTCCTCCACGTCCTGCAGCCCTCCGGAGAGGGTGAAGGCGGCGCTTTCGTCGGCGGTGAATGAGGTGGCCATCGGGCCTCCGCTCACCGGCACGGTGCTGTACATGTACCAGCCCGCATCAAGGTTTATGGTGAACAGCAGCTCGACGTTCCCGTCGGGCAGGACGGAGGCTCTAGAGTCTACTGAGATTACTCCCTGGGCGCTGGCGCACAGGGCTATAAGGCCGGCTAAGACGGCCATGACAGTTCTTTTGAAGTTCATAGTTTATTTATTTGAACAGTTCGGCTACTTTCTCCGCCAGAGCCTCTCCGCGGACATTCTCAGCCACGATACGGCCGTCGGCATCCACGAGGTACATCGTAGGGATGGCCCTCACCTTGTAGAGCTTGGCGATGTCGGACTCATCGAGGAAGTTAGGCCATGTAAGCTGCTCATCCTCGATGGCTTTCTTCCAGTCCTCAGCATTTTTGTCTCTGGAGATGCTTATAATCTGGAAGCCTCTGGAGCCGTACTTGGCATAGAGATTCCTGAGGTTGGGTATCTCCCTGCGGCAGGGTGCGCACCACGATGCCCAGAAATCGATCAGGACATATTTCTTGCCCTCGCTGAGCTGCGCAAGGGAATATTCCTTTCCGGATTCATCCTTTACAGTAAAATCAGGGACCTTCTCCCCTATCATACCCGCAGGATAAAGTTCCTCGCGTACCAACTTCCCATAATAGGAATCCTTTGCCTCCTGGCTGAAAGCCTCATATACGGGACGCATGTCCTCGGACAGATATGTCGTCAGGGATATCATCATCAGGGGTGCCCAGAAAGAGTCCTTGTTGTCCATGAAAGTCTTGTTGTACAAGGAATCCATGGTGCTGAAGAACTTATGCTCGTCTGCCAGCATCGCTTTTCCGGCCTTGCTGTTCAAAAGTTCCTCGACCTTCCTGGTATCGCCCTTTCCCTTTGCCTCTCCGACAGCAGCGATTATCTCTGCATGCCTGTGCTGATTGGCACTGAAAATCGAATCCATGCCGTAGCGGACCTGCATGAGCTCATAGTAACGGTCGCTCATGGGAGAGCCGGTCACCTTGAGAGATTCCAGCCCATAACTTGCCGTGCCGTCAGCACCGGCAGAGGATGACACTGAGCCCGATATCTCCATTTTGGTATTTTCCACCATAAGATTGCGGGAGCCGTAGGCATCCTTCACTATCAGCGACACGGCCGTAGGCTGCTCCACGATACCGGTGAAAGTAAACTTACCGTCCGTCACGGTTGCCTCCGCCAGAGGATCCATTACCTCGTGAGCGACAGGTATAAGCTGAACGACCGCATTGTCGGGGATACCCTCGACTGAGCCTTTGATGATGTAACCGCCCTTGGGCGCCTTCGGGCCGCATGCCGAGACAGCTGCGACAGATGCGAAGAGGAGAACCAGTTTAAAAAGATTGCTTTTCATTGATTTTATGTTATCTGTCTACATTCTGTGTAATGGTGCCGTTCCCGGGGTTATTGATGGCTCCGGCCGGGAAAGGCATGGTCCATAAATGGGAGCCGGGAGTGAGGGTATAGGTCCGGCCGTCGTACTCCTTGGTCAGAGTGCGGGCGTAGGTACCCTCGGCGTTGAAGCGGCGGGCGTCGGCGAAGGGCACGATGGAGAAAATCAGCTCGTTGTCCTTGGTCCGGCGGATAAGATTAATGGCCTCCTCAAGGTCGGCTGCGGTCAGAGGCGCGTACACATCCGGACGGATACGGGTCTGACGCACGGTGTTGAGCACGTCCATGGCACCGGGGATGTCTCCGCTGCGGGCCAGGCATTCGGCCTTGATCAGATATACCTCAACGGTGGTGAGTCCGCCCCAGTTGAAATATCCGTTGCCCACGCCGTCATAGTAGGTATCCTGGTTCTCGGAGCGGTATTTCCAGCGGGACATGAACTTGGCGTCCCCATCCTCGAAACGCTCTGCCCTCCAGACCGGAATATCCAGTTCGTATGTGGTGTAGTTCGGGGAGCCGTTGCCGCAGCGGAAATAGTAATTCTCCACGTAGGAATAGTCTGTCGGGGTAGGCAGGCCGGTATAGTCGTCGGGATTCTCTATGGCGGCGATATGGTCGTCATAATAGGCGTTCCAGTCGTAGAGAGCGCTGTTCTGGCCCAGGGCCAGTTCCGCATACTCCAGAGCCTTGGTGTAGTCCTGCATCTGGAGGTAGACACGGGCCAGGAGAGCGTAGGCTGCACCCAGGTTCGGATGTATCACCGTCATGGACTCCTGGGGAAGACCTCCGTCGATGGCTTCCTCCACACCGCGGATGATGAAGTCATACATCTCCTGTATGGTCACCTGCTCGCTTGGAGCATCTATCACCGAACTGGTAATGAGGGGCACGCTCAGTTTCTCTCCTGCTGTGGCAGCCTCGTAGGTGTCGGCATAGTAGTTGACCATTACGTAGTAGCAGAGGGAACGGATGACCTTGGCGTATGCTATCACCTCCGCACGCTCGGCATCAGTAGCCTCGGTCGCAGTGGGGACGTATTCAATTATAAGGTTGCAGGAAGAAATAGCGGAGTACATCCGATAATATGTACCCTCATCCGAGTTGTTCAGCATAATACGGTCGGCCGACTCATCCCACATGTAGTTGGCCCGGGTAAGGGTGGGACTGTTGAGATTGGAGACGGTCACATAGTAGTCATTCAGCAGATAAAGGGCGTTGCTGACGGGAGTCTGTCCGATGGTGTACTCGTCACGCAGCAGTGACTCGAAGTCTGCAAGCGTAGTGGGTATCTTCTCTCCCTTAGGAACGATATTCAGGTAATCGTCGCATGACGAGAAGACCGGAAGGCATGCTATGATGAATATGTACAGAAACTTTTTCATAAGTATCATTTTTATCTACGTTAGAAATTCAAATAAAGGCCGAGAATGAAGGTCGGCTTGTTGTAGCCTCCCAGCAGGTATTTGGCCTCGGGACTTGCCGCTATCATGAAGAGGTTCTCCGCTGCCAGCATGATGCGCGCGCTCTTCATGGCCATCTTGCTGCAGGCATTGGAAGGGAGTCTGTAGGTAAGCGACAGGTTGTTCAGGGAGAGGTTGGAGGCATCTATGATATTGATGGAGGACTGGGCGTACATGCTGTAATAGTTGTAGTTGTACAGCGGGTTCTCGGAAGAGATGTAGCGGGGTACGTCTGTATGGGCCTCGTCGCCGGGCTGCTGCCAGCGGTCGGATATACGGTTGCTTACAGGGGCTATGCTGCCGTTGATGAACGGAATGCTGGTATTGCGCATCTTGTGCCCGCCCTCGAAGAGGAACTGAGCCGCCAGTTCCCAGTTACGCCACCTGAGATTGAGGTTAAGCGCACCGCTGTAAACAGGCACTGTCGTTCCGAAATAGAGCAGGTCCTCGATATCGGACGGGGTCATATCGTCGTACAGTTCTCCGTTACGGTCGTAGAGCTGAGGGGTTCCCTGTTCGCTCAGACCTGCCCACTGGTAGCCGTAGATGGCGTTGTAGGGATTTCCGATGCGGGGATAGGCCGTAGGATAATCAATCAGGAGGAAGGACACCGGGGCCTCCACATTGACGTAGGTCACCTCATTCCTGTTGTAACTGAAGATAGCGCCTATGTCAAATCTCCAGTCACTGGTGCTGACCGCCGTACCGTTCAGGGAGATCTCAAAGCCTTCGTTGACCATCTCTCCGTTGTTGATGGTGTAGGTGCTGTAGCCCCAGCCCTCGGTCGGCACGCCGTTGGTGTTGGTCAGAAGGTCCGTACCGTTTTTATAGTAGTACTCCACAGTACCGCTCAGCCTGTTGTCCAGCAGGGAGAAGTCTACTCCGACGTTGGTAGTGGCTGTCTTCTCCCATCTCAGGTTGGGATTCGGGCGGCTCTGAATGGTTCCGGAAATACCGCCTACATGCTGGTTGCTGCCGAAATAGGCCGTCATATACGGTGCGGAGTTCTTCGCGATGTTACCGCCGATACCGTAGCTGAAACGCAACTTGAGCATATCGACCCAGTCCGCACCCTGCATGAATTCCTCGCGGTCGATGTTCCAACTGGCTCCCACGGACCAGATGGGACGTTTCTGGTATTTCGAGCCGGTGGAGAAGAGGTTGGTCTTGTCCCAGCGGATACTTCCGCTCACGGTGTACCGGCCGTCGTAGGTGTAGGCCGCATTGCCGTAGAACGATACGTAGCGGTTGACCAGCTCCAGGAGATATGCCGCATTCTGATTAGTGAAGCTGCCCCAGCCCCAGATGCTGCCCATCGAGCTCAGGCCGACCTGGTCGATCAGGGAATAGGTCATCAGGTCCGGGTCGTAGTTGTAAAGAGTACGGTTCTCGTAATTGTTCTTGTTCTCCCTGGTCTCGGTTCCCACCAGCACCGTCACCTCGTGCTTATCGGCGAAGGTCTTGTTGAAGTCCAACTGCTGACGGAAGTTGTACGCTCTGGTCGTATTGTCTGAAGTGAAATAAATGTTTCCGTAAGGGATGTTGAAGGTCGCCGTGCCGTCCCCGTTGGAGGAGGCGTATGTATTGACTGTATTGCGGACATCGTAGGAGTCCTTGCTGCGCAGCTGTTCCGTAGCGTAATTGGCATACTCGTACTGGAAAGATGCCGTGTATTTCAGCCAGTCAGTGAACTTAATGGCAAGGCGGGCGTATGTACGGTTACTGAAGTTCTTCTGACGGGTCAGGTTCATGCCTATCTCGTCCAGAGGAGTGATGTCCAGGTTATACAGGCCGTTCGAATTCAGGATACTCATATTGTATGCCGAGTACCTGTCCTCCTGACGGTTCGTATAGTACGAGCCGTCCCCGTTCACAAGGCGGTCGTAGGGCATGTAGGTATATCCGGGCGAGAAGAGGCTGAAGCTCTGGGTACTGCCGCTGCCGTAATTGAGATAGGTACCCACATCCAGGGTGAGCCACTTGGTTATCTGAGTGGTATTCTGAATGTTGATGCCGATATCGTCATTATCGGTGTATTTGTCGCTTCCCAGGTTGTTGCGGTAGGTGATGGAGGCATTGAACGTATTCTTCTCGCTGCCCCTTCCGAACGAGAGGTTGTACTGCTGGCTGAAAGGGTTGCGGGCGCCGTAACGCTCGATATCGTCATAGTAACTGTATCCCATAGCCGCAAGAGCCGCGAGCTGCGCGTCCACTTCCGACTGAGTCATCTGGCCTGCATAACCGCGGAGCAGGGCGCGGATACCCTGTGTGGTGAAGGCATTGTCATCCAGCAGTCCCTGGGCGTATGCCGCTGCTCCGGCTCCCTGAAGGTTAGGGTTCTGGGCTGCCCACTCGCGCTCGAGTTCCACCATAGTGGCGGCATCGGCCAGGTACTTATCGGCGTAAGTGGAATAAGGCTGAAGTGACAATGTGGCGGAGAAGGACACATTCATCTGGCCTTTCTGCGCCCTCTTGGTAGTGATGACCACCACTCCGTTCGCCGCACGGGCTCCGTAGATGGAAGCGGCGGCGGCATCCTTCAGGACAGTAATGCTCTGGATGTCCTCAGGGTTGATATCGGGCACGCTCTCCACCCAGTTGCCGTAGCCGTCATTGGTAGTCTTCTCTACCGGGAAGCCGTCGATAACGTAGAGCGGGGTGGTCAGACCGTTCATGGATGTGACACCTCTTATCCTTCCTTCGCTCAGACCGGCCACCCGGCCTTCCAGTATTGTTCCTACATCCGTAATACGCTGCGTCTCGAACTGTTCATTATTGACTTTGGCGAAGGCTCCTGTAGCCCTCTCCTTGGAGATGGTCTGATAACCGGTAACCACTACCGCATCCAGCATCTCGACATCCGGAAGAAGGATTACGTTTATTCTGTCGCGGGAACCTACCTGTTCTTCCCTTGATCTCATGCCGAAGAATTTGAACACCAGAGTCACCTCCGGATTGTCCGGCACCTCTATCTCATAGTAGCCGTCAGCATCGGTATATACTCCCGTGTATGTACCTTTCACTATGACATCCGCTCCGGGCAGCGGCAGATCCTCGCCTTCCAGGACCTGACCGCGGATTATCCGGACACCCTGCCGGGTGTCGTCCTTCTGAGGTGAGGCCTCCTGAGCCTGAGGAGAAGGTTCCTGATGCAGGGCTACCTGCTTATCCATCAGCGTCCAGGTAATACCGGTCCCTTCGAAGACCGCTTCGAGGACCTCATTGATGTCCTGGCTGCTGACGTTAACTGTAACTGTCTGGGAGACATCCACAGAACTGTTGCTGTAAACGAAGTTGTAACCGGTCTCCCGGGTAACTTCCTTGAGGACTTCTGAAAGTCTGAGGTTACTGCAGTTCACCTCATAGGTCTGCTGCGCCGAGGCCGATGCCAGTGACAGCATCAGCGTAATTAAAAGCGCCGGCAAAAACTTAACTGGTGTAGATTTCATCTCGGTTAATATTGGTTATTATAGTCATCTGACTACAATAATTACAATATTTCACCGGACTACCCTAAAGAAAATTTAACCGAGGGTTATCATATTTCCGTCCACGGCATAGACTATGTCGCAGGTGATGGCCAGGAGCTCCAGAACGCGGGTGATGGACTCGGAGCGGAAATCTGCAGTGAAGAAATTGTTGTATATGGAACTGTCACTGACAGTTATCTCCACCCCGTACCAGCGTTCCAGCGATTCCAGGACCTCCGGCATCGGAGTGTTGTCGAAATGCAGGGTGCCCTTCGTCCAGGCAATATCCCCTTCTATGTCAGGAGTCCTGTTAATATAGGCGTGTCCGTCCTTGACAGTAATCCTGGAACCTTCCTCCACTGCAAGGGTGCTGTTTTCGTCCGTCAGCATCTGGACAGACCCCCTCAGCAGGGTGAGCCTGACCTCTCTGTCCGGAGAATAGCAGGAAAGGTTGAAGGCTGTGCCGGTGACTCTGACCGCAGGACCTCCCGGGGTGCGGACATAGAACGGGTCCGAAGGGTCGGAATTTACGTCAAAATAGCCTTCTCCGCGCAAGGCAACCTCTCTGTTGCCGTTCTCATAATCATCGGCCACGAGCAGCTCGCTGCCGCAGTTGAGCCAGACGACGGAGGAATCTGGAAGGACGACACGGCTCCTGACACCATTGGACACCGTATATACATCGGCCGCCCTGGCTGTGAATACAGTCGGATCGACGGGAGGCTCCGGCCTCAGCAGCGACCAGCAGAAAAGACCGGCCAGGACAACCGCCGCCGCACGGAAACACCAGTCCACGGCAGGGGGTTTCCGCCTCCTGCCGCCGAATGACGGGACAGGCCCCAGATAGGGCTCGTCCGGCATGGTCGAGAACACCTCGGCATTGAATTTACTCAGTTTTTCCTTATCCAGCTTTTCCATAATCGGGTCTCTAATCTTTTCCTTGTCTATATAATACAATCAACTCCTGCCCTATCCTAAAAATTTTTCACTACAGATATTCTTTCAGCCTGTTGCGGAAATGCCGCAGCGAGATCTTGATGTGATATTCCACAGCCTTGACGCTGAGTCCCTTTTTCGCGGATATCTCCCTGTTGGTCATACCGTCGAGCCTGCTCATGTGGAAGGTGTCCCTGGCGGTGTCAGGCAGGGAGTCGAATGTCTTCCTAATTAAAGAGGACAGCTCCAGCGAGTCTATCAGATGTTCCACTGACGGGTCCTCGAGGGCAGCTGTCCTTTCTTCTAAAACACTAGTAAGGGAAGGGGCGGAAAACAGTTTCTTCTTCTTCAGAAAATTCAGGGTCCGGTTCCTGGCTATGGTAAAGACCCATGCGCGGAGATTCGAATCAGGCCGTATGGAACAGCGCTTCTCCCATACCGTGCACAGGACGTCCTGGGCCAGGTCGCGGGCCTTCTCGCTGTCGCAGATATAACTTGTAATGAAGTGTACGAGATTGTTGTATTCCAGGCGGTAGAACATCTCGAACGCCTTCCCGTCTCCATTACGTATGTCTTCTGCGATATTGGCCATAAGCTGATCCGCAGTTTACAGCCTGTCGGCGATGGCCGCGAAGGCCGCGGCGTCGGGACCGTCGGAGAATGCGGCCGGCTTGCCGGTGTCTCCGCCCTGCTCCACGGACATGTAGATGGGGATGCTGCCCAGAAGCGGGATATTCAGCTCTTCCGCCATCTTCTTACCGCCGTCCTGGCCGAAGATGTAGTACTTCTCATCGGGGTGCTCAGCGGGCGTGAACCAGGCCATGTTCTCGACCAGACCGAGAATGGGTACGTTCACGTCCTTGTGGCGGAACATGTTGATGCTCTTTATCACATCGGCGATGGCCACCTGCTGGGGAGTAGTGACGATGACAGCCCCGGTCAGAGGGATGTCGTGCACCATCGAGATGTGGATGTCGCCCGTTCCGGGAGGCAGGTCAATGAGCAGGTAGTCCAGCTCGCCCCAGTCCACCTGCATGACAATCTGCTTCATGGCGTTGCTGGCCATGGGGCCGCGCCATATCAGGGCCTGCTCCGGGGCCACCAGATGGCCTATGGACAGAAGCTTTATCCCCCATTTCTCAAGAGGTACTATCAGATCCTTCTCCTCGTCCATATAGGGCACCTCGCCCTCTGTCCCGGTCATCTTGGGGATGGAGGGGCCATAGACGTCTGCGTCCACGAGGCCGACCCTATACCCTTTGAGGGAGAGGGCCACGGCAAGATTGACGGAAACGGTGGACTTGCCCACTCCGCCCTTGCCTGACGCTATGGCTATGATCTTGCCGATATTCTGCAGCTGGGTGTCGTCCAGGTCGTTGACCGTCTTCTTCGTCGGCTTGCGCTCCCTCACCAGCTCAATAATCGAGATTTTGGCGTGAGGGAACTCCTTTGCCAAAGCCTCCTCGCACTGCTTCTTGATAGAGGACAGGAGAGGATCAGGAGAAGGCACGACCAGTTTGAAACGGACCAGCACGGCCTTTTCGCCGGCCTGAGGATCCGTAGGCTCGACGGCAGCCCCGTTCCCGTCGAAGAGCTTTATGTCCTCGACGAGACCCAGGGATACGATGTCCTTGTCAGCCGCCGGATGAATAATCCTAGAAAGTGTATCTACAATCATTTCAGCGTAGAAATAAGTTATTCAACGATATCCAGTTCCTCGATGAGATTGGTGGCTCCGCCATACTTCTCGATGATGAAGAGTACATAGCGGATGTCCACGCTTATGCATCTCTGGAGCTCGGGCTCGAAGATGATGTCACCGCTCATGGACTCCCAGTTGCCGTCGAATGCCAGACCGATGAGCTCACCGCGGCCGTTCATGATGGGAGAGCCTGAGTTGCCGCCGGTGATATCGAGGTTGGAGATGAACGCCACGGGCATCTCCCCCTTGTCGTTGGCATAGCGGCCGAAGTCCTTGGCCTCGTACAGTTCCTTCAGCTTCTCAGGTACCACGAACTCCCAGTTCGAGGGGTCTTCCTTCTCCATCACGCCCTTGAGGGTGGTGTAATAGTTGTAGAACACGGCATCGCGGGGATAGTAGGGCAGGACAGTTCCGTAAGTCAGACGCATGGTGAAGTTGGCATCGGGATAGATGGCCTCGCCCTCACGCATCTCGAGAGTTCCGGCGATATAGTCCTTCTTGCCCTGGGCAAACTGCTCCGCATATTCAATTAACGCCTGTTGATGAGGATTGTAGCTCTTGATATACGAGAGAAGCACCTTGCAGGCGGGATCATCAGTAAGAGCTGAGACATCAGCGGCATCCACAGCCGCTTTCACCTTATCAAGTGAAGTGTATAACGACTTGCTGTAAAGATCCTCCACAAAAGCATTGATATCCCCACCGAAGCAGCTGTCTATTTCCTGATAGAACGAAGGCAGCTCCTCAGCAGGAATACTTTCCTTCAACAGACTGATCATGGCGACAGCCACTTTCTTGTCCGTAGGCATGGAATAGTCCTTGTAGAAATTCTCCAGTGCAGCCTCTATCGATGCCAATTCAGCATCCTTTTTCTCCTGGTCCTTCTTGTCCAGAGCTTCCTTTATCATACCGCCGTAAGCAGAGACATTGACCAGCTCAATGCTGCCCAAGCTCTCACGGAGATAAGCGGCCAGCAGATTGTCCGCCTTGCGTCCTGCAACAGCCTCGTCAATATTTTTCAGAGCATCACCGTAGCGGTCTATCCTCTCCTGACCGCCTGCGTTGACCCACTCGGTAAAGGCCACCTCCTCTTCGGCACGGCGATCCTGTACACCGAGCTTGGCGAAAGTCTCATTCATGCCGATCCATTTCTTCCAGCCGTTGGAAGAGCCGGCGTACTTGCTGGCATACTGAATCATGATCTTCGGGTCTGCCTGCATGTCGGCCATAAGCACATCCTGACGCACTGTCCTCACCTTGATGGCGACCTCGTTCCTTTCACGCTGCTCGGCAAGCTCGGAAGCAGTCATAAAACGGTTTGTAGTCCCGGGATATCCCATAATCATAGCCGGGGAACCCTCCTCGTAACCTGCGAGAGATATCCTCAGATGCCTTTCAGGGCTATAAGGTACGTTGTCCTCAGAATAATCGGCAGGATTGTTGTCCTTGTCGGCATATACACGGAAGATGGAAAAGTCCCCGGTATGACGAGGCCACATCCAGTTGTCGGTATCGGCTCCGAACTTGCCTATGGAGGAAGGAGGCGTACCTACCAGACGGATATCCCTGAATATCTTGTAAACTATGAAGTAGTATGTATTTCCACCGTAGAACGAAGTCAACCGGCCTACAATGAACTTGTCGTCACAACCTGCCTTCTTGCAAAGCTTGCCCTCCAGTTTGTCCAGGGCCTTGATCATATCTTCCTGCCCCTTGCACTTCTTCAGAGCCTTCTCCACCTGGTCGGTGACATCGGTGAAACTTTCCAGGAAACTGACGGTAAGTCCCTCTGCATAAAGTTCCTCATCGGTATTCATCGCCCAGAATCCATCTTTCAGATAGTTGTGCTCTACGGAGCTGAGCTGCTGGATAGCCGCATAACCACAGTGATGGTTGGTAAAGAGGAGGCCCTGATCCGAGACTATCTCTCCCGTACAGCCGTTGCCGAAAATGACAATTGCGTCCTTCAGCGACGTATTGTTCAGGTCATATATTTCCTGAGGAGTAATCTCAAATCCCAATTCTGTCATCCTGCCGCTGTTCATTTTCTCCAGCAGAGGCAGAAGCCACATTCCCTCATCCGCCCTCACGGGAGCGAGAGGCAGAAGGAGCAGCATCAAGCTCAAAAGTTTAATTTTTTTCATTTTTGTATTGATTTTGATATTTGTTGTTTATTAAAATTCAAAAATTGGTCACAAATATAAATAATTAGGCTCTATCTTTGCCACATGAGATGTAATAAAATCGTTGTTGCGACGGACAAATTCAAGGGGTCTATGACGGCGGCCGAGGTATCTCAGGCCATAAAGGATGGATTGTCAGCCAGTTTCTCGCTTTCAAAGGCTCCTACTGACAATATTCTCCTATGCCCGATGGCCGATGGCGGTGAGGGCAGCATGGGAGTGATGGAGAGAGCGTTCCGCAAAGATGAAGTACAGTATGAGAAAATCTTCATTGAGAGTGTCAATCATCTGGGCTCGCCAATACTGGCTCCGGTACTGATGTTCCATGAGGACGGCATCCAGGCCGCCTTCATAGAAATGGCATCCGTATGCGGTCTGAACATGATACCGAGGGACAAGCGCAATCTGCTGCGTTCGACCACCTACGGACTGGGCTCCGTCATACGGTCCGCCATAGAAAGCCACGGTGTGCGACGGATAGTCATGGCCATCGGCGGAAGCGGTACCAATGACGGAGGCTTCGGGATGCTTGCGGCCCTCGGCTGGTCATTCTCCAACAGCAGTCCGTTCCGCAACAAGGACATCCCGACATTCATCAGCGGCATCGAGTCAGCCTCGGACCTTTCCGTCCAAAGCGTATGTCCCCATCTTAATGAAGTGGAAATCATTGTTGCCAGCGACGTGACCAGTCCGCTTCTCGGGCCATCCGGAGCCACTGCGGTCTACGGCCCGCAGAAAGGCTGCAAAAAGCACGAGATACCTGTATTTGAGAATGCCTTGCAGAACTGGGCTACTGTCATCGGATATCCAGATTTCCCCGGTGCCGGTGCCGCCGGAGGCACAGGCTACGCCCTGAAAGCAGCTCTGAACGCCAGGTTTGTACCTGGATGGAGATTCTTTGCAAACGCGCTTGGCCTGGAGCAGGAGATCGCATCAGCCGACCTGGTGATTACCGGCGAAGGCCGCTTCGACCAGTCCTCCCTTTCCGGAAAACTTCCTGCAGGCATAGCGTCCATGTGCCGTCAGTACAGCAAGCCCTTATGGGTAGTCACCGGACGCTGCCAGGTCCCGGAGAACGAATACCGCCGCCTCGGCATAACCCGCGTCTTCGAGCTTTCCTCCCTGGCCCTGCCTGACGAGCATCCCATATCCGATGCTCCGGCCATCATCCGCCGCATCTTCAGCACCGCAAATTTCAACTAAATATCAGCCAATCACTTGCCATTAAAATTTTTTATAGTATTTTCGTTGCGATAATCACATTTTAACTTAAAATTCATGAAGATTTATCCAATCATTATCTCGACTGCGCTTATTGCCGCATCATGTCTTTACATGGCTTGTAAACCCACAGAGCCCAAAACCCCACAGCCGGATGATGACGAGCAGTCCGGACAGGAAGAACCGGAAACTCCCATTATGTTCAAGACAGATAAATCAACACTGTACGAAGCCTGGTACGACACCCACCCTTATGGTGAAGGTACTGCGGACATCTCAACCTCTACCGAGGAAGTCCGGCTTTCCTTCTTCGGATGGGGAGAATCAAAGGACTTTATTACAACAGTCAATTTCCCCGAGTCCAATGACAGCTGTTTCCGTGCAATCATGACTTACCGCATGGGCGGATGGAACGAAGGTCCGGGAGAATGGGATATGACCACCATGATATTCGTCAAGAACAAACTGGACGGACAATGGTACGAGATCGCCCGTGCCTTTACCCCTTACGGAGGAAGTTTCGGCCCTGACTGGGAGAAAAAATACTACATGGATGTCACTCCATACCTTCCAATGCTGACAGGTGATACGGAATTCCGCATCTACTACGGCGGATTCGACGCTACCGACCAGCGTGCCCATACAGTCACACTGACATTCGACTTCTATAAAGGGCGGGTGGACTACACCAATGTCTTCCACGCAAAGATCTACGATTCAAGTCCTTCCAGCAACACCGGCTACCGTTCCTGGGCATACGGCATCGATACTCTGGACATCGAGGCACCCGAACGGCTGGGCGCACGCACCGTGACGATTCCCGACAATGTTGACCGACTGCTGTTAAAGGTCAGCATCAGCGGTCACGGCCACGATCAGGGCACATTCACAGAACGTCCCGGATACCGTACCAACAATGCGGCTGAGTTCGACGAGAACTTCTACGACATCATCATCAACGGGGAGATAAAAGCCGAGGGACATATCTTCTACTCAAACGCCGATACCTATCCGCAAGCAGGTACTTACCAGTATGACCGTGCCAACTGGGGCCCCGGACTGCCGCTCAATGTCCACTACTGGGAGATAACCAATATACCTGAGGATGACCGCACTATGACCATAGACCTGGACCTTGAGGATTTTGTATCAGCCTTTGACAATCCCAAAGCCGAAGGCGCGGCGCAATATATCGTTGAGACCGACCTGTTCGGTTTTGAATCCGTAAAATGAAGCGGATGGTAATATTTGACCTGGACGGGACCCTGCTCTACACCGTCCCCGACATAGCGGCGGCAACCAACCAGGCCCTCGCGGCCTGCGGCTATCCCGTCCACAGCGAAACAGATATCGCATCGTTTATCGGCAACGGCATCAACAAACTGTTCGAGCGGGCCCTGCCGGAAAACGCTCGCAGTCAGGAGGAAGTCCTGCGCATCCGAAGCCTTTTCCTGCCCTACTACGGCGAGCACTGCGCCGACATGACCAGGCCCTTCGACGGCATCCCGGAACTTCTCGCCGGAATCTGCCGCCACGGCATCAAAGTAGCCGTAGCCTCGAACAAATACCATCCCGCGACAGTCAAGCTCATACAGCATTTCTTTCCTGAAATACCCTTCTGTGCAGTATTCGGAGAAAGGGAGGGAGTACCCCGCAAGCCGGAGCCGGAAATAGTTTGGGACATCCTTCGCGTGGCCGGAATCAGCTTTCCCGACCCCGGTCACAGCCCGTCACTGACAGCCGCCTCTCTCCGTACCGGTCCAGCCATTGGCACAGCCGATGACGGGCGCGGCAGCGTGCTCTACGTCGGGGACTCAGGCGTGGACATGCAGACCGCCGCCAACGCCGGTCTGGAGGCTGTGGCCGTCACATGGGGCTGCCGCACCCGCGAGGAATTGGCATCCTACTCTCCCGCCCACATCGTGGACAGGCCGGAGCAGATTGCGGATATCCTGTTCAACGGCACATCCTGCAGGTGTCTGGACGGAGAGAGCCGTCCGACTCACGCAGATGCATCGAGCCTCCGAGACAGTATTTGAAATACTTGCAGCGGCTGCATCCGTCTCCCCTCTCCCGCATCCAGCTGCGGTCCCGGAACACCTGATAGCGGTTCTCCCAGACGTCGATGAAATCGTCCCCTCGGTAGATGTTGCCCTGGGCATAGTCGCTGCGGATGCTGGCACAGGCCGCTATATCCCCGTTCGCGAGAATCGAGGAGGTGGTGATACCGGCATTGCAGCTGAAGAAATTGTCCCGCACAAGCCCCTCGTAGCCCCCGAGGAAATTCTCGCAGCCGTAATTGAGCCGGATACGTCCCTCTTTTCTTGTAGCGGCTATGAACTCCATCAGCGAGTCGAACTGCTCCGGAGACAGCCGCATCTCAGGATCATCAGCGGCCCGGCCTGACGGGAAGACCGTGAATATCCTCCAGCGTTTCAAGCCAAGGGATATGAGGTACTCCTTCAATTCCGGCAGCGAGGCTAAATTCCTGCTGTTGGCGCATGTCACCACATCGAATATTATGTCGTCCACCTCTGTGAACATACGGACACCGGCTGTGGCTTTCTTGAAACTGCCCGGGACACCGCGCATCCAGTCATGGTCGGCCTCGAACCCGTCCACGCTTATCGTAGCACTGTGGATACCGGCCTTCAACAGAGAGTCAAAACGCCTGCGGTCCAGCAGCATGCCGTTCGTAACTATCCCCCATGGGAAGCCCATGTCGTAGATGGCCCTGCCGCATGAAGCGAGGTCTGGCCGCATCAGCGGCTCTCCGCCAGTGACAATGATGAAAACCTTGTGCGGGTCGTATTTTTCGGATATGCGGCGAAGCACTTTGGCGAAATCCTCGAAAGGCATATCTTTCACGGAAGCTGTAGTGTGACAGTCACTGCCGCAGTGACGGCAGCGCAGAGAACAACGCAGGGTACACTCCCAGAACAGATCGCGCAGTTCATGTTTCTCCACCAGGTCCTTATGAAGTGGCCGGACCAACTCCAAGGCCAACTTCTGCCTCAACGACAAAGCCCGCATGACTACTCTCCGTTGTCCGTCTTAGGGTAAAGGGTGACCTCCACTTCTTCCGGCACGGCATAGTCGCCCTCGTCCCATGAGTCATTCCATTTGCCTTCGCTTACCTGTACGACAGGAACTTGCATATACTTGGACTCAAATACTCCTCCGTTATCCTCTCCGTCAATATCATTGAATCCCAATATCGCCTTGTCTCCCACGTTGATAAGGGTCTCCCTGATGTGAAAGACACCGTCCTTGTCTGTAAGTACCGTATCGCTTAGGAGCGTATAATACTCGTCTTCTTGTCTGTTGTACTCGCACAAGTCCACTTTGATTCCCTGAATAGGATTGCCGTCCTTGTCCGAGACTCTTCCCTTGACCTCAAAATCGGCATGGGGGGACGCATACAGAGCGCCACAGGATGACAGTACGTTGATACCTAGAATCGAGAGCAGGGTCTTTTTTAAGAGATTCTTCATGACCTACTGTTTTTCAAGCACAACATTCACGTCTTCTTTCACGGCATAGTCGCCCTCGTCCCAGCCTTCACCCTCCTCAACCATCTCGGCCTGGACTGTAACGGTCTGCTCCTCAAAGAGACCGCCTCCGGCCTCGCCGTCTATGTCCGTAAACTGAATGTCAAAAGTATTGTCCCTGAACGGGAACGTGCCGTGAATCACATGGAAACGGCCCTCGGCATCCGTTACGGCCACAGAGTCCATACCATATTCATCGCCCATACTTACCTTGATACCTGAAACCGGAGTGCCTTCCGAATCCGACACCCGGCCCTTGACCTCGTATTCCGCATACGGCGTTCCGTACTCTACCGTTCCGTTCCATATATCTGTATCGCAGGCTGTCAGCGATTTGAAGCCAAGACACAAAAGAAGAAACTTGATAAATTTTCCCATAAATGTTACATTTTAAAAGTTTGCAAGCGCAAGATAGCAATTAATATCTGCCAAAACAAATATTTACCTGGTTTTCAGCTCAGGACTTTACTCCAGATTCCACACACCTGCCTCGCGTTCATTGTCTACTGCCTCTCAAGCACAACATTCACGTCTTCCTTTACGGCATATTTGCCCCTACTCCAGCCTTCACCCTCCTCAACCTTCTCAGCCTGAACAGTAACGGTCTGCTCCTCAAAGAGACCGCCTCCGGCCTCGCCGTCTATGTCCGTAAACTGAAACTGAATGTCAAAAGTGTTGTCATCAAGCGGGAATGTGTCGTGAATCACATGGAAACGACCGTCAGCGTCAGTGACGGCAACGGAGTCCATATAGTCTTCAACGCCCATACTTACCTTGATGCCCGAAATCGGAGTGCCTTCCGAATCCGACACCCGGCCTTTGGCCTCGTATTCCGCATACGGCGTTCCATACTCATCTGTACCGTAAAACACATCACAGGCTGTCAGCGATTTGAAGCCAAGGCACACAAGCAGAAACTTGATAAATTTTCCCATAACTGTTATGATTTTAAAAGTAAGCAAGTGCAAGGTAAGCATAAAAACCTGCCAATCCAAACATTTCCCGACAATTCGGTTATTTCTTGCGGGCGGCCACAGCCAGGAGCACGCCGAGGGCGACCCCGAGCAGGGCGGCGCAGAGAACGCGGCCGGAGGGCGGCAGCAGGAAGGTCACCGTATGGGCCGGGAACCAGAACAGGGGGATGGTCTTCTTGAAGACGAAGCCCCACTGGGCCTTCCAGTTGACGCGGCAGAAGAGCTCGCCCATCTTCCAGGGCCTGATCAGGGCCAGCGCCGAGCCGTTGTAATCCGCTATATGGATGTCGCATATCTTGTGCAGGGTCATGAATACCGGAGCGAATATCGAGTTCATGGCCACCGAGACGCAGAAGGCCACCAGCACCTTCTGCCAGCACATCGGCCCGGCGAGGAACTCCGTGGCGCCGGTCAGTCCCATGTACTCCAGGAATGCCGGAGTGCCGGACGAGAAGATAATCATCGCCATGTTGATGCCCATGCCGAGGATGCCCCAGACGAGCATCTTGGATATCAGGCCGAAGCCTTTGTAGTAGTAATGTCCGGTGGTGATACGCGCCCCCAGCATCTCGCCGGCGGTCGAGAGCACAGCGAACTTGATGAAGCTCACGATCATCCCGTGAGCGGCATTGAAACTCTTATAGGCCTCGTAGACAGGCTCCGAAAGCACGAAGGGCAGAAACACCGCCACCACCGCGCACACAAATACTATATCCGCTTTTTTCATGCCGCGAATATACTATATGAAACTTAAATTCCGATAGTTGATTATATTTATTTCTCCGGCCGTATTCTCAAAATCCCCTGCATAGACAACAGCCCTGCGCTCTACCGGCGTATTCAACCAGGAAGGCAGATTCCTGAGCGTCTTCTCAAAATCTTTAGTGTAAGTCATCGATGACTTTATTTCAAAGGCCTGTATACGGCCCTCCTCTTTCAACAACAAATCCACTTCATTGCCATTTGAGTCACGGTAAAAATACACTCCGCCCTCCCTGCCGGCATTCATACGGTGCTTCACTGCCTCCATTACGACATAGTTTTCGAATATTTTTCCCCGCATCTTGTCCCTTGACAACTGTTCCGGGCTCTCTATATCCAGCAGATATGCCGCGAGGCCAGGATCCGTAAAATACAGTTTAGGGCTTTTTATCAAGCGCTTGGATATGTTCTCAAAGTATGGAGGAAGCAGATATACGACATAGGAGGCAGTAAGAACTGAAAGCCAGGATGTCGCTGTCTTATTGTCCACGCCGAGTTCCGAACATATCTCAGAGACATTCAGAATCGAACCGACACGGGCCGCACACAACTTCATGAATCTTGTAAACTGCATCATGTCCTTTACATTCATCAGATCTCTGACATCTTTCTCCAGATAGGTCCTGACATAAGAAGGATAAAAGAACTTGGCGACGCTCTTTTCTGAACACACAGCCGGAAACAGTCCGTCGAACAGGAACTCATCAAGCCCCTTGGCGAAGCCGATGTCTCCGGCTTCTGTCAAAGACAGTGGCAACAGTTCATATACTCCGGCTCTGCCGGCCAGTGACTCGGAAACAGATTTCATTATTTCGAAATTGGAACTGCCTGACAATAAAAACTTCCTGTCCGGGTCAGCATCCACAATTCCTTGAATATATTCAAACAGTTCAGGAACTTTCTGCACCTCGTCAATAAACATGACATCTTTGGTAGAGTTCAGGAATGCTATCGGATCATTCTCAGCGAACTCACGGACATTAACATCCTTCATCGAGTACCTGACAGCTTCCGGGAACAGATGCCCCAGCAATGTACTTTTACCTGACTGCCTCGGCCCGGTCACTGCCAATACTGAAAAATATTTTGAAGCCTCCAGCAGCAAGGCTTCCATTGTCCTGTGAATGTAGTTCATACGAAAATTTATGCATTTTTGGAGTTCAACTCCAAATTTACATAAATTATTCGATTCTCAAAATTATTTCTGCTCCGCAACAAAGGGCTTCAGGTCCTTGACGGCCTCCCCGACGGTGATGCGCCGGCCTCCGTTGTCCAGGTCGATGATGATATAGCGGTCATTGCCCATGCCGAGCTCCTTCATGTAGGAAAGCTGCCGCAGGCCATGACGGGACTCGATGCGCTCCACCAGGGCATGGTGCTCCTCCTCGGTCATGGCGTAGACCATGTCCACGCAGGCCTGGTCGATGGCCAGGATGTCGGTCGAGGCAAGGATGCCCACATTGGGAGTAACCACCGGTTCGGCGGCCACGCCCTCGCAGTCGCAGGAGACGGACATGTTGCGCATCACATTGACATACGTTATGTGCTTGCCGAAATAGTCCGTTATCGCCTTGCTTGACTCGGTCATGCGCTCCATGAACTCCTCTTCGGAGATATCCCACTGATCGTCCTGACCGGGAGTAGTGTGGATCCAGGCCTTGCCTATGCGGCCGTCAGCGCAGCCGATGCCGATGTTCTTGCTGCTGCCTCCGAAGCCTCCTTTGGAATGTCCCTTGAAATGGGTGAGAACGACCATTGAGTTGTAGTCGGTGATGTGGCTGCCCATCGACATGCGGTCGAACCACTTGCCGCCCCTAACGGGCAGGGTCAGGGTGTCCTCCTCATCCATGATGTCCACGGGACAGAAGGTCCATCCGTTGACCTCCAGAGTCCTGCGGTGCTGCTCAGTGGTGTAGCGGTCGCCGACATAGTAGGTATTGGTCTCGACAATAGTGGCGTCGGGGATATCTTTTTGAATCAGCTCCTTCACCCAGGAGCTCGGGATAATGTTAGGGCCGTTCTGCTCGCCGGTATGCAGTTTCACGGCCACACGGCCCACGATGTCGCCGCATACTGCCTCGTAGGCCTTCCTCAGTCCCTCAGGGCTGAGGTCGCGGGTAAAATAAACAATCGACTCGTTGCCGGTACGCTCCTCATAAGGCACGTACTTGTTGCCGTCCTTGCCGGGCACGGGCTTAGCCTTCTGAGCGTTCTGGGCACATGCCGCCGACCCTGCCGCCAGCACGCCCGCCATCATAGCTGTAATCATTGCGCGTCTCATATCTTGTATTTTAAACATTTCACCAGAATACACTGCAAAAATAGCACTTCCAAACTTACCTACGGCTACCCGTATCACTGATAAATGTGCCTGAATTACCTGAACTGTCTTACCAGCCTGACGAGGAGGTGAGGCTGGAAGTGCGCATGGAAGATGAGACCGTATGGCTGACACAGGCGCAGATGGCAGAGTTGTTTCAGACAACTCCTCAGAACATTACAATACACATTCGAAGTATTTATAAAGAGCACGAACTGGAGAAACTGTCAACTTGTAAGGATTATTTACAAGTTCGAATAGAAGGTAAACGAAAAATTCAAAGAGTGCAGAAGTCTACCACATAGGTGCTTCCCTCAAAGACCTGGGCAAGAAACTCTTCGCTTTTTCGAAACTCGATATTCCGGCATCTGTTATTTTTGAATGGCTCCAGACTACCGTTCCCAATGCTCCAGCACCAAAAGAGTCAGTGCCTGATCGTAAAATCCACAGCAGTGGAACTGAACGACGGAAATATGCCTGCCGTCTCTAAACAAACCTCTATCTGTTTTTCGTATAAAGTCATATTACACTGATTATCAATCTGTCGTGATATAGTTGCAAAACAGATATAGGGGGTATATCTACGAAAAGGAATATTTATGGGTGGTATCTGTTATTCTCAGCATAAAGCATCTACTTAACCAACAGGACATTTCGCAATCCTTACGAAAACAGATCGCATCAATGCACTCCGCAACGGCACCGAATCGTGGGTTTTGCTGCCGTTGTGGCATCGGGACAAAGGGGCAATGCCATCCAGAAGACCTGTAGGAAGGGTGCTGCGGAAGAGGGCTTTCCACAACGGCACTGAATTGCGGGAAACGCTGCCGTTGTGGCAAAGGGGCAGGCGACCAAGCAGGCAGAAAGCGACGGAACAAACCGAAATAAGGCCAGAGGCGGGAACAAAACAGACCGGGCAGACAGCAGCAGCCCAGGCTATTTAAGGTCCTTGGAAGCGCGGAGGATGGTGTCGACCGCTCCGTCTATACCCACCCGGTCGGTGTTGAGCATAAGGTCGTACTCGCCGATGTCGGTCCATTGCCGACCCGTGTAGCGGCGGTAGTGGTTGGCACGGCCGCTGTTGACGCGCTCTACCTTCCGTGCGGCCTCCTCAGCCGGAATATTGAACCTTGATGCGACACGGGAGGCGGCCGAGTCAGGGCCGGAAGTGACGAATACCCTGAGGACATGAGGATTGTCCCGGAGAATCCAGTTGCCGAGACGGCCTACTATAACGCACGGGCCGTGATGGGCCAGCTCACGGATAGTACGGCTCTGGCTGACATATATCGCATCATCCTTCGAAGGATTCATTGAGACCGGGATACCGCTGTCCTCGAAAATCATCTCCCACAGCTTGGCCGTGGAGATATTCTGCTCGTTCTCGGCCACGAACTCCGGCGTGCGTCCTATCTGCGCCGCCGTCCGGTCGATAATCTGGCGGCTGTAGCAGGGACAGCCCAGACGGCGGGCCACCTCCTCGCCTACTGCATTGCCTCCGCTGCCGTACGTACGTGCAATGGTGACGATGCGGTAATTGCCCCATACACTGCCTGCTCCGGCTGCCGAGGCCTGATCCGAATCCTGCCCGGCCCGCTCACTCTGAGGGATAAAGATACGGTCCAGCCACCCGATACGGGGCGAGAACACCCGCACCATGAAACCTACGTAGAACATCGACACCAGCGTGCCGGCTCCTACCATCTTCCAGTCCCAGTGTCCGAAAAATACGAACATGAACACCACGCCGACGGACACCAAAAAAGTGTCGGTACATATCTTGACCTTCCCGAAATCCTTCTTCAGGAACTTGGCTATCGCCAGCGGGAATCCCTCTCCGGCCAGCATCAGCGAGTCGCAGCGCACCTCGCAGGCAATACCGAAAGCCAGAATGGCACCGCCTATAAGCAGTTCCACAAATCTCAGCGGATACCCTACGGCGGGATTGATGTCAAACGGAATCTGCAGGAACCCTGTCATCCACATGGTCACGTCCGTATAGAAGCCGAACAGGAAGGAGACAAGTATCTGAGTCAGCTGCCGTTTCTCGAAATCCTTCCGCAGCAGCAGTATCTGGGTCAGGATGAAGAATACGTGCATGCATATCGTCAGCTGCCCCATAGTAAGCTTCATCCCGGGAATGAGGGACAGGACGTAAGGCGGGGCGGATATAGGTGACGAACCCAAGTTGGCCCTGATGGACAGGGACGTACCGAATGCTATGACAAACAGAATCACCACGAAGGAGGCATAACGCCTTACCCACTCCGCCCGGCTTCGTTTTATATTGCTCATGATGTATGCTATGCGATTAACCCGGATGCAAAATTACAGCATATTCTCCCTTTATGTTTAGAAAATGCAGGCTGTTTTCCAACCACCTGATAAACAAAGCATCACGATCAGCACCGCAATTTTCGCGCCGCCACAAGGGGCCGAGAATTGCACCCTCTTTTACAACACACTGAATATCAGGGCAGTGCAAAACAGCTTGCATTTTTCACCGATGTTGCTACTTTTGCATACATATTATGGCCGAATTATGACTGACGGAAACAGAACAATAATAGAAACCCCGCGGCTGCTGCTGCGCGAAATGACAGCGGCGGACCGGCCGGACCTGTGCATGATACTGCAGGACAAGGAGGTAATGTACGCCTACAACGGTCCGTTCTCCGATGAGGAGGTGAACGGGTGGCTGGAGAGGCAGACGGGACGGTACAGGGAATGGGGCTACGGCCTCTGGGCAGTGGTGCTGAAGCAGACCGGAGATATGATAGGCCAGTGCGGAGTGACCCGGCAGCTGTGGAACGGGGAGGAAATGCTGGAGGTCGGCTATCTGTTCCGGCACTCCCACTGGCATCAGGGCTACGCCACGGAAGCGGCCCGCGCCTGCATGGAATACGCATTCAACATCCTCGGGGCCTCCGAGGTCTGCTCCATCATCCGGGACAACAACATTCCCTCCCAGCGAGTGGCCCTGCGCAACGGCATGCGGAAAGCCGAAGGGGTGATGGTAAAGCATTACCGGGGAGCCGAAATGCCCCACTGGCTGTACCTGACGACCCGGGAAGAATTCTGCGGCAACACGGGAAGCGGCACCGAAAACGCCACCGGCCGCAACACCGGAAAGAGCCGCAGAATCCTGACGGTACGCTATCAGGCCCCATGCGGAGAATTGCTCCTCGGCTCGCTCGGGGACAGGCTCTGCCTCTGCGACTGGACGCATGAGCTGCATCCAGGAAGGGTGGCGAACCGGCTTAGGAGAATACTCAAGGTGGAGTCGGAGGACTGCGGACCAATGACGGGATCCAATGCAAGCCAGTCAGGTCCATCCGGTCTGAACGCCGTTCAGGAACAATCCGGAGACAGCGGTATCCAGGAGCAACCCCAGACTTCCGTGCCCGATATTCTGAGGCGAACTGCCCGGCAGCTGGACGAATATTTCCGCGGAGAGCGGAGGGAGTTCGACATTCCCCTCCTGCTGGCCGGCAGCGAGTTTCAGAAGCGCGTATGGCAGCAGCTGCCGCACATCCCCTACGGG
>ERZ780212.1028-NODE-1028-length-24343-cov-3.731308_pt1 | contig 24343 bp, 18 predicted proteins | sample MGYA00511364_ERZ780212 | MGnify/ENA primary metagenome ERZ780212 (study PRJEB29588, sample SAMEA2147991) | human gut metagenome | biome: human gut; feature: human-associated habitat; material: faeces | place: Denmark | collected 2008/2010 ... | reverse complement strand
TTACGGCAACTTCCGCTTTTTGCAAATGAACATCCAACAGATTTGCGGATGAACCCAATAAGTTCGCAACACTATATACTTTCGGCTCTAAAACTTAAAAAACGCTAACGCCATACACCATGCCTAAAAAAGCCGCAAATCATCGGCGGCGCAACCCGCTGGCGCTCAAGGCGTTACGAAAGGCCGTCTTTCACAGCCCGAAACACGGCATACCGGGGCGCAAAACACGGCCAACGGCGGGGCGAAAGGCCACGCGCCGCAGGCCGCCACGCAACCGCCTGACAGTCAGACGGTTGCCGATTGTCACGTGTTCCACTCCTGCGATGTATAGCATACGGGCTTGGAGGGTGGGGCGGAAAGCGCTACCTTTGCAACCGTAAGACGCGTCGATACAAATTAAGAATTAAAAATTCAAGTAACAAACAATTTTCAATTAACAAACAAACTTAAAAACTTAAAACATTATGGCAGTATTTTATAAACTTTATCAGGACAACAGACGTAACTCAACCCACAACGGCGAATGGTACGCACGCGCCGTGCACACGGGCACCGTCGACATAGACGGCCTTGCCGAGGAGATGCAGGCAAATTGCACAGTGAAACGGGCTGACATAGTAGCGGTGCTCAGCGAACTGGTGGAGACCATGCAGCGCCACCTGCAGATGTCGCACCGCGTGAAGCTCGACCGCCTCGGCACGTTTAAGATAGGCATGTCGACAAAGCCAGCGGCAACGCCCGAGGAATTTACCGCAGGGCAGAACGTCAAGTCGGTGCACGTGCTGTTCCAGCCCGAAACTAAAATAGAGAAGGACAACACCCGCGTGCGCGCACTCTTGACCGGCTGCAAGGTGCAGGAGCTGCCAAAGAACGCCGTGGGCACGGCTCTCGACGACGTGGAGGAGGGAGCGTAACACCCACCCCAACCCTCCCCAAGGGAGGGAGCCGGGCATGACCTTGCCAATAATGTAAAAAGGTGAAAACCTAAAATCAGGATGACGGCGGCGGAAGGGTAGGGGCGCAAACCCTTTCAGCCGCTTAAAAAACAATCAACTTAAAAACAATAAACTTAAAACTATGAGCGAAAAAGGAAAAAACACAGCATCGATAATCTTGAAAATCATTGCGGCCGTGGCCACGGCCATACTCGGAGTGTTCGGAGTGAACGCGGCAATATGATGGGAAGGTGAGAAGGTGAGAGGGTGAGAAGGTGGATTTTATGATAAAAAACGCTTTTCTCACCTTCTCACCTTCTCACTTTCTCACCTTTTTATTATCTTTGCATCTTGGATTATTGCATATAAACAAAAACAAGATACGAAGCAATGGAATACAACTTCAACGAGATTGAGAAACGATGGCAGCAGAGGTGGGCCGACGAGAAGACCTACCACGTAACCGAGGACGCGCGGAAACAGAAGTTCTACGTGCTCAACATGTTCCCTTACCCCTCCGGGGCGGGCCTGCACGTAGGCCACCCGCTCGGCTACATAGCCTCCGACATATACGCGCGCTACAAGCGCCAGCAGGGCTTCAACGTATTGAACCCCATGGGCTACGACGCCTACGGACTGCCGGCCGAGCAGTACGCCATACAGACCGGCCAGCACCCGGCCGTGACCACCGAGGCCAACATCAACCACTACCGCGAGCAGCTTGACAAAATCGGCTTCTCGTTCGACTGGGACCGCGAGGTGCGCACGTGCGACCCACGGTATTACCACTGGACTCAGTGGGCCTTCATCAAGATGTTCAACTCATACTACGACAACGCCTTGCAAAAGGCCAGGCCGATAGAGGAGCTTGAAAAGCATCTTGCCAAGCACGGCACCGAAGGGCTGGACGCCGCACAAAGCGAGGAGCTGAAGCTGACGGCCGCCGACTGGAACGCCATGACAGAGCACGAGACGCTGATGAACTGGCGGCTGGCTTATCTCGGCGAGACGATGGTTAACTGGTGTGCCGGGCTGGGCACGGTGCTCGCCAACGACGAGGTGGTAGACGGCCTGTCGGTGCGCGGCGGCTACCCCGTAGTGCAGAAGAAGATGCAGCAGTGGTGCCTGCGCGTCAGCGCATACGCCCAAAGGTTGCTCGACGGCCTAGACACCGTTGACTGGACCGACTCGCTGAAGGAAACCCAGCGCAACTGGATAGGACGCTCCGAGGGAACGGAGATAGAGTTTAAGATAGCCCCCCACAAACTCCCCCAAGGGGGAGCTTCAGATACCAACAAAGCTAACCAAAGCTCCCCCTCGGGGGAGTGTGAGGGGGGCTCCTTCACCATCTTCACCACCCGCGCCGACACCATATTCGGCGTAACGTTCATGGTGCTCGCGCCCGAGAGCGAGCTGGTGGCAAAGGTCACCACGCCCGGGCAGAAGGCCGAGGTGGACGCTTACCTTGAGCGCACCAAGAAGCGCACGGAGCGCGAGCGCATCAGCGACCGCTCGGTGAGCGGCGTGTTCTCGGGCTCTTACGCCGTCAACCCCTTCACGGGCGAGGACATACCCATCTGGATATCCGACTACGTGCTGGCAGGCTACGGCACGGGAGCCATCATGGCCGTGCCCGCCCATGACTCGCGCGACTACGCCTTCGCCCGCCACTTCGGCCTCGAGATACGCCCGCTCATCGAGGGCTGCGACGTAAGCGAGGAGAGCTTCGACGCCAAGGAAGGAACAGTTTGCAACTCGCCGAAAGCCGGGGTGGAGGCCATCCACGGTTTCTCGCTCAACGGATTATCAGTAAAAGAAGCAATACAGAAGACCAAGGAGTTTGTCAAGGAGCACAACCTCGGCCGCGTGAAAGTGAACTACCGCCTGCGCGACGCCATCTTCTCGCGCCAAAGGTACTGGGGCGAGCCGTTCCCCGTGTACTACAAGGACGGCCAGCCTTACATGCTGCCGGAGGACTGCCTGCCGCTGGAACTGCCCGAGATAGACCAGTACAAACCCACGGAGACAGGCGAACCGCCGCTGGGACACGCCAAGAAATGGGCGTGGGACACTGGGAAGAACGCCGTTGTTGACAAGTCTTTGGTTGACAACACGACCGTGTTCCCCCTCGAACTGAACACCATGCCGGGCTTCGCCGGCTCGTCGGCTTACTATTTAAGGTACATGGACCCGCATGACGACCAAGCCCTTGTAAGCCCCGAGGCCGACGGGTACTGGCGCAACGTTGACCTGTACGTAGGCGGAACGGAGCACGCCACAGGCCACTTGATTTACTCGCGCTTCTGGAACAAGTTCCTGCACGACCTCGGAGTGTCGTGCGAGGAGGAGCCGTTCAAGAAGCTCGTCAACCAAGGCATGATACAGGGACGAAGCAACTTCGTGTACCGCGTGAACAAACCAGCCTGCCAGCAGCCCCCCCTCACTCCCCCCCCCCCCCCCCGGGGGGGGAAGCCAGGATGGCAACGACGGCGACCAGTCATCCCCCCTCGGGGGGAATGAGGGGGGGCTGTTCGTCTCCTTCGGCTTAAAAGACAAGTACGACACCACGCCAATCCATGTTGACGTGAACATAGTGCACGGCGACGTGCTCGACATTGACGCCTTCAAGGCATGGCGCCCCGAATATGAGAACGCCGAGTTCATCCTCGAGGACGGCAAGTACGTGTGCGGCTGGGCGATAGAGAAGATGTCGAAGTCGATGTACAACGTCGTCAACCCCGACATGATCGTAGAGAAATACGGTGCCGACACGCTGCGCCTGTACGAGATGTTCCTCGGCCCGGTGGAGCAGAGCAAGCCGTGGGACACCAACGGCATTGACGGCTGCCACCGCTTCCTCAAGAAGTTCTGGGCGCTCTACGCCGACAAGGACGGCATGAAGGAGCTGTCAGACGGCGAGCCGACGGCCGACGAGCTGAAAAGCCTGCACAAGCTGATAAAGAAGGTGACGCAGGACATCGAGGCCTTCAGCTACAACACGTCGGTGGCCGCTTTCATGATATGCGTGGGCGAGATGGCGCAGATGAAGTGCCGCAACCGCCGCGTGCTGACCGACCTTGTGAAGCTCATAGCCCCCTTCGCGCCACACATCGCCGAAGAACTGTGGCACAGGCTGGGCAACGACGGCACAGTGTGCGACGCACAGTGGCCCGCGTTCGACGAGAAGTACCTCGTAGAATCGACCGTGCAGATGACCGTGTCGTTCAACGGCAAGGCGCGCTTCCAGATGCAGTTCGCCGCCGACGCTGACAACAAGACGATTGAAGACGCGGTGATGGCCGACGAACGCTCGGCCAAGTACATCGGCGACAAGAAGGTGGTAAAGGTAATCATCGTGCCCAAGAAGATCGTGAACATAGTGATAAAATAAAAAAACAAAAAGCCCCAAAGTCCCCCTCAAACTCCCCCCGAGGGGGAGCTTCGATAGCCACCAAAGCAAATCAAAAGCCTCCCATGGGAGGTTGGCGGGGCTTTAAGCTCCCCCTCGGGGGAGTTTGAGGGGGGCTTCCATCATGCCATGAACCAAACAATAAGAAACGAGCTGAAAGACTACGTGAACATCACGCTCGGCCTGATGCTGTACACATTCGCCTTCACGGTGTTCATCCTGCCTTACGAGATAGTGACGGGAGGCATAGCCGGTATCGGCGCCGTGGTGTTCTACGCCACGAAGTTTCCCGTGCAGTACACATTCTTCATCATCAACGCCGTGCTCATAGTGGCCGCACTGAAGATACTCGGCTGGCGCTTCCTGATGAAGACCATCTACGCCACGTTCATGCTGACGTTCCTCTTGGAGGTGGCGCAAGACGTGGTGATGCAGCCCGACGGTACGTTCTACAAGCTGCTGGGCGAGGGCAACGACTTCATGTCGCTCGTCATAGGCTGTATGATGACGGGCACGGCGCTGGCCGTGGTGTTCCTTAACAACGGCTCAACGGGCGGCACCGACATCATAGCCGCCTCGGTGAACAAGTACCGCAACATATCGCTCGGCCGCGTAATCCTGCTTATCGATATATGCATCATCGGCAGCTGTCTGTTCATCGACACGTTCGGACCTATAGAGATGCGTTTCAAGAAAGTGGTGTTCGGCTTCTGCACGATGTTCATCGAGTGCTCCATGCTCGACTACGTGATGAACCTGCAACGCCAGTCGGTGCAGTTTTTCATCTTCTCAAAGAAATATCAGGAAATAGCCAACGCCATAGCCAAGACCACCGACCACAGCCTCACCATACTCGACGGCCACGGATGGTACAGCGGCAAGCCCACGAAAGTAGTCTGCCTGCTGGCAAAAAGGCGCGAGAGCGTAACGATATTCCGCCTCATCAAGTCGATAGACCCCAACGCCTTCGTAAGCCAAAGCTCCGTAATCGGAGTTTACGGTGAAGGCTTCGACCAAATCAAGGTGAAAGTGCCTAAGAAAATGAAAAGTGAAAAGTGAAAAGTGAAAAATCCATTACCCCGGTACTCACGGCTTTCCCAGTCATCCCGGAACTCACGGCACTCCCACAACCCAATTATGAATTGTGAATTATGAATTATGAATTATAAAAAGATAGTTTTCGCCACGAACAATAAGAACAAGCTGGCCGAGATACGCGAGATGCTCGCCGGCACAGGCATCAACGTGCTGTCGCTCGGCGACATCAACTGCCACGCCGACATACCCGAAACAGCCCCCACCATTGAAGGCAACGCCCTGCAAAAGGCGCAATACGTTTACGACAACTACGGCATGAGCTGCTTCGCCGACGACACCGGACTCGAAGTAAGCGCCCTAGGCGGCGCCCCCGGCGTATACTCGGCGCGCTACGCCGGCGGCGAAGGTCACGACAGCGAGGCCAACATGGCCAAGCTCTTGGCCGAACTCTACGGCAAGGACGACCGCACGGCACAGTTCCGCACGGCCATCGCCCTGATACTCAAAGAGGAAGGTGGCACGCCGCGGCTGTTCGAGGGCGTGGTAACGGGCAGCATAACCAAGGACAGAAGGGGAGGGGAAGGCTTCGGCTACGACCCAATATTCCGCCCCGACGGCTACACGGAGACCTTCGCCGAACTGGGCCACGAGGTGAAAAACAAAATTTCACACCGCGCACGGGCCGTGGCGAAGCTCGTGGAATACCTTAAAGGCGTGACGGAATGATAAACGAGCTGTCGATACTCCTGCCCAGCTACAATAACTGCTGCGCTGAACTCGTGGCCGCGCTGCAAAGGCAGGCAGAGGCGGCGGCCCGCAAAACGGGGCTTGACTATGAAATAATCGTAGGCGACGACGGCTCAACAGACACGTCGGCCGTAGAGCGGAACAAAGCCATCGACAGCCTGCCCCGGTGCCGGTACATAATAAGGAAGAAAAACACAGGACGCGCGGCCATACGCAACTTCCTTGCCCGCGAAGCCCGCTGCGAGTGGCTGCTGTTCATTGACAGCGACATGACCCTGCACAACGGCAAACTGATTGACAACTACATAAACACCGAAACCGAAGGGGCCATATACGGGGGGTACGAAATAAGAGGCGACGAAACCCTGCTGCGGGGCAACCTGAGGTACAAATACGAGAAAAGCGCGAGCCGCAACAACTCGGCCACAGAACGCCGCCGAAGCCAGTATGACAAGTTCCACATATCAAATTTCGCCATAAGGCGCGCCGTGATGCTGGCCCATCCGCTCGACGAACGCATAACGCGCTACGGGCACGAAGACCTGCTGTTCGGCAAGACGCTCGAGCTTTTGGGCATACGGATAACCCACATCGACAACCCCGTGACGTTTGAAGACTTCGAGACCAACGCCGACTTCATGGCCAAGACGGAAGAAAGCGTAGCCATGCTGTGCGAACTTGAAAACGAGCTGCGCGACTTCTCGAACATCATAAAACTTACCGAACGTCTTGAGCGACTGCGCCTTACACCTGCCGTAAGGCTGTTTTACAAAATATTCTCAAACCGCTTAAAAAGCAATCTTACAGGCAATAAACCCAGCGTTTTATTGTTTAATATATACAAACTCGGCATGTTTTGCACGATAAAATACCGTAAAACACGCCCCAAAACATCACATCCCGACGCATGAAACACCTCATCTTGTCAGCCATGTTTTTAACGGCGGCGCTCACGACGCAGGCCGGCGGAACAGGCACATGGCGCAACTATCTGGCATACAGCGAGATAACCGACGTGCAGCAGGCCGGCGGCACACTTTTCGTACTGGCTTCAGAAGGACTTTACTCATACGACACGGCCGACGAAAGCATCACCACCTACGACAAGACCAACGGCCTGTCAGACTGCGGCATACAGCTCATAGCTTGGTGCCAAGACGCCGCGCGCCTCATGGCCGTATACGAAAGCGGCAACATCGACCTTGTAGGCCGCGACGGCACGGTTACCAACATGCCCGACTACTACAACTATACCACCACGGCCGACAAGACCATTTACGGCATCGACATAATCGACAGCCACGCTTACCTGTCGACAGGCTTCGGCGTGGTGAACATAAACATGGCCGAGGCCGAAGTGACCGAGACTTACAACCTGGGCTTCCGCGTGGACTATGTTTACATCGACGGCGGCCGCATCTACGCCGCCTCGAGCACCAACGGCACTTATTCGGCACCTTTGGAAGACAACCTTTTAGACCCCGCTTCATGGTCTTTCACCGCGCCATATACGGCCCGTCAGAAGACCGTTGACCCCGAACTGCTGGCCAAGGCCCAGACGCTCAATCCCGGAGGGCCGCGCCGCAACTGGTTCGGGTTCATGAAATTCGCCCACGGACGGCTTTACACATGCGGAGGAGGACAGATTGTCGACGTGCCCGGAACCATACAGATACTTGACAACGGAGAATGGAACATATACCAGGAAGACGGCATCGGTGAGCAGACAGGCGTGATATACCAGAACATATACTGCCTTGACATCGACCCAAACGACACCACCCACATAGCCGCCGGGGCGCGCAACGGCCTGTACGAGTTCCGTGGCGGACGCTTCGCCAACTACTACGGCTACCAGAACAGCCCCATCGAGATATACAACGGCACAAGCGTTGAATACCAGATGGTTACGGGCGTGATGTACGACAGCGGCAGCAACCTGTGGCTGCTTAACAGCTCGGCTCCCACGCAGTCGATAATCGAGCTTACGAAAGACGGCCAATTCGTATCCCACAAACAAAGCGGCCTGATGAAACTGGAAAGTACATACATGGGCCAACCGTGGATGAAAAGCCTCGCCATGATGGAAGACATGATGACAGACAGCCGCGGCCTCGTGTGGTTCGTCAACAACAACTGGTTCACGCCGTCGTTCTACGCCTACCAGCCGTCAACCGACGCGCTGGCATCATTCATCCCAATAACCAACCAAAACGGCACCGAGCTGGGCATAAAACAGGTAAGATGCATAGCCGAAGACACCGACGGCGACATCTGGGTGGGCACAAGCGTAGGGCCGCTGATACTTTCGGCAGCCGACATAACCAGCGAAAACCCCGTGTTCACGCAGTTCATCGTGCCGCGCAACGACGGCACCAACTACGGTGACTACCTGCTAACGGGCATCGACATCACCTCGATGGCCATCGACGGGGCGGGGCGCAAGTGGATGGGCACCAACGGCAACGGCGTATATCTCATCAGCCGCGACAACCTTGAGCAAGTGGAGCATTTCACGGCGGCAGACACTCCGCTGCTGTCTGACAACATACAGTCGATAGCCATTAACGGAATTACGGGCGAGGTTTTCTTCGGCACCGACAAGGGACTTTGCTCTTACATGGGCGACGCCACCGCGCCTGCAACGGAAATGACAAAGGACAACGTCTACGCATACCCCAACCCCGTGCGCCCCGACTACTCGGGACCTATTACCATAGTCGGCCTTACGTTCGACGCCGATGTCAAGATAACCACCGCCAACGGCACGCTAGTGGCCGAGGGGCGGTCAACGGGCGGCTCGTTCACGTGGGACGGCTGCGATCTTGAAGGCCGCCGCGTGGCCTCCGGAGTGTACATGGTGCATACGGCCACGTCGTCGGGCGACAAGGGCACGGTGTGCAAGATAGCGGTGGTAAATTAAGAGTTAAGAATTAAGAGTTAAGAAAAAGTGCCTTGACGTATGCTTCAAGATAACTTAGACCGTAACAAGCTGTTAGGAAAGCTGGCGCGCAACCCGCTGACATACATCGTCATGGCGTCGCCTTTCCTCCTATACGCGATAATACTTCTGCTTCCGACGTTTGACGATTGGACATATTTCACCACTCCGAACTATGATTTCGGCGACGATTTCATCAATAGGCTGATGCCGAATTTCAGCTGGTGGCGGCCGTGGGATGCGCTTTTCGGCTACATTTTGAGCCTCGCGCCGGGACTATTCCCTACGCTCAACCACGTCGTAGTGTACTTGGCCCACCTCGTAAGCACGTTCATCATATACCGCCTCGCCGGCTTGTTCGGCTTCAACACGTTAGGACGCAACATTGCCACGATATTCTTCTTCGCCTCGCCCGCCATGCTCGGCACAGTGCTCGGCATCGACTCGCTCAACCAAGCCTACTCCCAAATGTGGGGACTGGCCGCCACTTTGGTCTATATAGAGATGAAAGGCCGGTGGAGACTGCCGCTGTGGCTCGCCTTCGCCCTCATCGGCACGTTCGCCAAGGAAAACTGCATAATGTTCTTCTTCATACCGCAGGTACTCGCATGGACGACAAACAAAACCACCGTAAGGCAGGCCATGAAGGACACGGCGTGGGCGTTATTGGTTATTTTGGCATATTTCATAGCGAGAAACGCGCTCATCAATGAGAACGTTTACATCAACGAAGCATATTTCAACAACACTCTCTCGCGCAAGCTGAAAAACATAGGCGTGTTCGTAGGCATGACGTGGATACCGCTCGACTACATCTGCCTGTGGCACGCGCCCAACCGCAACCTCGTCACCGTGGCCGTAACGCTGGCCCTCGGCGCGCCGTTCATGCTCTACCTTTTCTTCTCACGGCCAAAAAACATGGCCACGCGCCGGTTTCTCGGACTTGCGCTGGCCGTACTGATGGCCGCCGCGCCACATCTCGTAACGCTTTTCTCAGCCATGCACCCCTACGCCGCACTCGGCATGGCGGCGCTAATGGCTGGCTATCTTGCCGACCGCGCGGCAAACCGCAAGACGCTCACCGCGCTGTTCATAATGTTCCTCGCCGACGTTGCCTACATCGACTGGCACCACTGGCAGAAGTCATACGAATCGGGACTGACCGGCAAGCGCATGGCCGAAGAAGCCATACGCAAGCTAGGACGACACGTCGACAAGCTAGGAGTGATAACCATCGACAAGGGCGAGACAAGATACTCGTCATTCTGCGTAATACCTTACGATGCCTTCGGGTGGGGATTTTCAATAATGAAAGAGACCGGTTACGAATGGCCCGCGTACCTTTATCCAGTCACCATAAAGGAAAACGAGACCGAAAAGACCGACAGCCTGATGCGCGAGATGAAGGCCGCAGGATTTAACAAAGTGCTGCTAGTGCACGGAGACACCGTAGACGTAATAAGATGAACACGCTACAAAGGGACACCAACCTCGACGCCTGCCGCGCGCTCGTGATGATTCACATAGTATGTGTGATACATGTGCTATTATTTTTCCATATCTATAACGAATGGGCACGCTCCCTGCTGCTGTTCGAGATGCCGGCCATATTCTTCATATCAGGGGCGGCGCAGCAGCTTGTAAAGCGCGAACGTGGATTTAAGGAAACCGTAATCAACAGGCTGAAGCGTGTGATAATGCCTTTCTACGTGTTTTTCGTAATACTCTACCTGTGGCTTATAATCATGACGCTGGCGGGCGGCGGACCCGGGAAGTTCCACATCGACGTCACTTCGCTCACGGCAGCCGAAATACTGAAAACCGCCGTTACTGGCGGATGCAACCATATTCCTTATTACGGTTACACATGGTTCATAAGCTGTTACATGATAATATCATGCTCACTGCCGCTGCAAGTTAAGCTGCTAAAGCATGTCCCGGCGTGGCTTTACCTCGTGTTTTGGGCTTTGGTAACGCTCATGCTCACGCCCTTGCACTTCCCCGCAGAGATAGAGATAAAGAACCTGCCGTTATATAATTTCTTCTATATCGCAGGATACGTATATTACCGAAGCAAGCCCACCGGGTGGTTTTACGCCGTATGGGCTGCATCTGCGGCGTTCACTGTCTACGGCTTCGCCGACGGGTTTATGATGCCCATGCAGGATCATAAGTTCCCTGCCGACATATATTTCCTCATATTCGGCACGGCATGGATGTGCACTTTCCTGTTCCTCTTGCGCAAAGTCAGGCTGCCGTATGGTAGGTTCCTGAAGATATGGAACGTACGCGGATACAACATTTATCTGTACCAGATATTAACAGAATATACTATTTATTGCATAACCCTGCCTTTCGCGTCATTTTTAGGGAATGAACTGATACATTTCGTAGTATGCTTCCTGCTCGCAATAACGTTCAACACTGCCACAAGCTACGTAACCTTCAACATAGAAAACTACGCACTTGACAAAATAACAGCACTTTTCAAAAGAAACAGACAACGACAATCAAAATGACAAATAACAACTCAGCGGCACCTGCAACGAAAGGCATCGACCTCGAGGTGTCGTTCATGCAGGCTTTGGGAATAATCCTCGTGGTGGCCGAACATTCGTTTAACTACTATGACGAGCCGCCGTATTTCTGCGACTGGGTTTACCAGTTCAGTATGCCCATGTTCGTATTCCTGTCGGGCTATCTGCTCAAGCACGGCATGATAAGGAAAAACCAAAGTCCCGCCGACATACGCATGGGCGGGCGCGGCGGCTTCATATTCGACAAAACGAAACGCCTGCTAGTGCCTTACTTCATAATAAACACATTAGTGTTCATACCTAAAGCCTTGCTCGGAAGTTTTTCGTTGCGCCCCGTTGAGCTGTCGTTCGCCGACTATTTCGACATGCTTGCCTGGCCTTACCACAACGTAGTGGGCACGCTATGGTTCCTGTTCACCATCTTCACTATACTCGTCATCGCCGTCATAGGGCTGAAACTTCTTAATAAACTGAAATTCAGGATACATCCGCTGGCCGTACTGGCCGCATTGGCCGCGGTAAGCGTGCTTGCGCCGAAAGACGAGATTATATTCAACATACACGCTATCATGAGATATATGGTGTACATGGCGGCGGGATATTACGCGCGCTCAATAAACCTGAAAGAGAAAATAGCCGATCGTGCCACGACCATTTTCAACATAACTTTTATCTTATCGTTTTTCCTCGCCTTTGCGCATGAGTATCAAGAAACCGAGATTATAACCGCCGCCAACGGCATAATGATGATGATGTCGGCAGCGATTATATACAATAAAAAAGGCTGGCACCTCATAAACCACCTCTACGGGGCGTCCTACACCATTTATATTTACTCGTGGTTCGCCCAAGTGTTCTTCCTGCAAATACTTATGAAGCTCACCGGCCTACCCGGGTTCGCGGCTTCGATATTGGCAATAGCAGGCGGCGTTTACATACCGTTCTTATTACATAAATGGATAAAAGCCAACAGGACGACCGCCGCAGGCAAATGCCTTGCTTTCATAAGCGGAATAAAATAAGCTAAGAGAATTAAGAATTAAGAGTTAAGAATTAAGAAAATATATTCTGTTTGCAAAGCATATTTTCTTAATTCTTAACTCTTAATTCTTAATTCTCTTAGCTTAACTCCAGCATCCTTTCTATCGGTTTTACGGCCTCGCGGGCTATGTTTTCAGGCACGGTCACTTCGGGCCAGCCGTATTTCAGGGTGTTGTAAAGCTTAAGCAGAGTGTTCAGCTTCATGTGCTCGCACTCGTTGCGGCAACCGCCGGTTTCTGGAGGCACTGGCAGGAACGTAGTATGCGGGCACTTCTTGCGCATCTCGTGCAGTATTCCGGCCTCCGTGGCCACGATATACGTCAGTTCGGGATGCTCTCCGGCGTACTTCAGCATGACGGCGGTTGAGCCTTTCACGTCGGCCAAGGCCAGCACCTCGGACTTACACTCAAGATGTGCCATTACTATGGCTTCGGGGTGTTCGGCCTTCAATTTCCTTATGGCATCTGCCGAGAAACGCTCGTGCACGTGGCATCCGCCGTTCCACAGCAGCATTTGGCGACCCGTGGCGGCGTTGATATAGTCGCCTAGGTTATGGTCCGGGCCGAAGATTATCTTCTCGTCCTGAGGCAGTTTCGACACCACCTGCTCGGCGTTGCCGCTGGTTACTACTACATCGGTCAGCGCTTTCACGGCGGCGGTGGTGTTGACATAGCTCACCACCTTGTAGCCCTCGTGTTTCTTCTTAAATTCGGCCAGCTCGGCAGCCGGGCACGAATCGGCCAGCGAACAGCCGGCGTTGAGGTCGGGGCAGAGCACAGTCTTCCCGGGGCAAAGCAGCTTGCACGTCTCGGCCATGAAATGCACGCCGCACATCACAATCACCTCGGCGTCGGTCTCGGCGGCCTTACGGGCCAACGCCAGCGAGTCGCCAATGAAGTCGGCCGCGTCCTGCACTTCGCCCGGCGTATAATAGTGAGCCATCACCACCGCGCGTTTCTCCCTGCACATACGGCGTATTTCAGCCGTAAGGTCAATACCTTCAGGCGCGGGCTCGCCGATGAAGCCCTGCTGTTTCCATTCGTCTCGTATCATTGTTGTATATTTTTTTTTTTCAATCAATTACTTTATTATAAATATAGTGTCTGCCAAACTTTTATAATTACTTTTATTAAAAGTAAAACAAACTTCCTTAAGCGTATCCTTAGTAAATAAATTCAAATAACTTTCAACTTTCGGCTCAATTAAAGAAAACGCTCTTTTCATCTTCCATGACTGACTCATGTCCGTACTGTCTACAAGGATTACGAATAATCTGTTTTCAGCCCCAAACCTCATTTCACCTTGATTTGAATATAGCCACTGTAAAAGTTCCATGTTGTCGGTCTTGGCTTCTTCTACTATCTCCTTGCGGTTTTTATTCAATTCTTCAATAATGCCAACACGACCCTGTTCTGACAATTTCTCAAAAAGCATATACTTTTGTTGCGACCTATCCAAAGAAGGATTTACCTTAACACCTAGCTTTTTTGCTTCTCTTTTCAACCAAGAAAGTTCTCCACAACCTAACTTTTCCTTCAATTTCAAATCCATAAATTGATTTGGAAAATAAGTAACTTTCAAGTCTATTGGATAATCATCAATGAAGAAATCCACGCTCTTTATCTCGCCTACCGCCGAGATAACCCTTTCATGACGCTTAAACAATGTTTCTATAAGATACGAAGTCCAATTATTATACCAACTGGTCTGTACATAATTCCATGCGTTTTCGGCTATTTCACCTTGTTTGCCTTCAAGACTGTCATAATCACAAATGGATTTTACATATTTACTTACAAGATGTTTGTCCAATGAATTATTCTTATCGCCTCCCCAAGCATAGTATTTCACTTTATATAAGTCATCCTTGAGTTTTGCTTCATCGACATTCATTGCCGCATACAGTTCATTATTTCTTGACTTCAAATAAATGTCAAGCTTTTTCATGGCATCAGGAACTGTCAACAAAACGTTGAAAAGTTCTACACTTTGTTTGCTTAGAGTATTTGAAGAAAGTTTAATCTTATTTTCCAACAGAAACCGTGACATTTGCTTGCTACGGCTGACAGCACGCACCTTCAACCATAACAGCCCTTTTATGTTACCGTTAAAAGTATTCAGGTTTTGTGTTCTGAATTCCTTATCCCACTTTTCAAATTCATTCATTTTCTTTTCATCTTCTCTTTGTACATATCAATAACAATTCGCTGCTACCAGCTACGCTGCCTTTTCCTCCGCGCCCGGCACTGTAAGTTTTTCTTTCAACCCTGACATTACGGTATGGTTCTATTAAACTTACCATGGTTTCCATGTCAGGATAACTCCTGTCGTTATAACTTACAAGCCACGTCGGAATGTCATTCGACCGCTCAAACATCAACTTTAAATTGTCAACAGCATCGCTTACTTTGTCAAAACCGCTGTATCTTTTCGGTTCATAACGTTTAGTACCGTTTACGAAACGTTTGTCTTTCCAATATTCTACAAAAGTCTCCAACAAGTGGTAAAACGACTGGTAGTCTGCATGACTATTACAGTAAGGAGGATCAAAATACACCAAATCAACCCCATTGACGTGCTGAAGCAAATCAAGTATGTTTTCATTATAGCTCCTGTTTTCCTTCCCATTGTCAAATACTGCCGAGTTATATTCGGGTAACAAGTCCATGAAAATATCCTTCAATGGCCTTGCAAGACTTCTGTTACGTTTTACACGTGAAGGGTCGGCCGCATACACAAGAGCCTGGGTGTGTGCGAAATGTCCCATGGTGACCTTGCGCGTCATACTACGACACATCACCGTGAGAGCCAATGACTGCTTATAAGTATTACTTAAAAAACGCACGTTACTGCGGAAAGAATCTATGAAAGCCGCCTCGTCAGGCGTAAAGAACAAATTTGAAAAAAGGCTTTCCATCAAATCGTATTCTTCAGGATTGCTGTTATTTGAAAAAAGAAGCTCCACGTCATCGGCATCAAGCCTCTCACCGCCGTTCTCTACCAAAGCCTTTCCTATCTGTGAATTGAAATTGAGAAAATCGTTCGTCAATACTTTTTTATCCAATTGCTTGAACGTGTAAGCTATCGACTGTGAACCTGAAAAAGCGTCAAGCACTGTTTCTACATCGTCACATACATGCCGTGCTATCCATCCGCGGTGGATGTATTTAGCCCCTAAGTATTGCGGTTCAGGAAACTTGTAGTCTAAATATTTTGTTTCTGAAAAGAACATTTTTATTTATATGATGAAATCAATCCGCTTTTTCCACACTTATTCATATAATTCTTATTTTTTCTTTTTTTTGAAAAATCGAGAATGATGTTTTATGATATGGCGTGGATTTGTGCAAAACTTCAGGCCGGTTTGTTTGGTTTTTACGTTTTCAACGTCACGGCCTGTGTTTTCAACAGTTGTTTTTAACAGCTTCTTACTGTGTGTCAGGCTGTAAAGCTGTTTATCAACAGCAACGCAACGTGTTGCAAATTTAATAAGTTTATATCTTTTTTTGCCATGAAACTGTTGAAAACTTGATTATTTTCCAGTCATAACCCGGTGGATATCCGCAGTCCGTAGGTTCCGTGGCTTCTTGCTGTTGATATTCACATGGTTGTCAACACTGTTTTCAACAGTTTTTCCACAATGTTATGAACAGCCATGTCTTGCGGTGCGAAAGATGGCATATCGCCATGCGAAAGGCCATGTATTGCCGTGTGAAAGACCGTCTTTTGCAGGTATGTTTGTAAATGATGTATGTTTGATAAGTTTTTCGTGTTCATCCTTTTGTAGATTGGAATTGTTTTTTTGTAGGAAGCATTTGTAATTTTTATTGTCCGGCGGCCTGCGTTGTCGGTGTTTTTTAGTAATTTTGCAGTTGGTGACATAATCTTTAAACTATTACCTTAAAAACTTATGGAGATTAAGAATGTTCTTTTATCAGTGTCGGCGGCGTGCGCGCTGTCGGCAGCGCCCTTGGTGCAGGCGTTGGCCGTGCCGGGCGGATATCCCGAGTATCCTGATTCTACGCGCCTGCGCGGCGAACGCATGAAGGGCATGTTCCGCCGTCATGCCGACTCGGCGTGGGCCAAGGCGTGGCCGGTTGTGGAGAAGGAAGCCAAGCAGGGGCGGCCTTACCGTCCGTGGGCTTCAAAGCCTGAAGACCTGCTGCGCTCCAGTATCCCGGCGTTTCCCGGAGCCGAGGGTGGCGGAGCCTATACTCAGGGCGGCAGGGGCGGCCGTGTCTACGTGGTGACCAACGTCAACGACTCAGGTCCCGGCTCGTTCCGCGAGGCTTGCGAGGCGGGCGGGGCTAGGATCATAGTGTTCAACGTGGCCGGGGTAATCCGCCTGCAGTCGCCTATAAGCATACGCGCGCCTTACGTGACCATAGCCGGGCAGACGGCTCCGGGCGACGGCGTGTGCATAACGGGCCATTCGGTGCTCATCGACACCCACGATGTCATCATACGCCACATGCGCTTCCGCCGCGGCAACACCGACGTGATGTTCCGCGACGATGCCCTTGGGGGCAATACCGTGGGCAACATCATAGTAGACCACTGCTCGGGCAGCTGGGGATGCGACGAGAACATGTCGATATACCGCCACGTGTACGACCGCGGGCGCACCAACCAAAAGCTGCCTGCGGTGAACATCACCATGCAGAACTGCATATTCTCCGAGGCTCTCGACATTTACAGCCACGCTTTCGGGGCCACCATAGGCGGCCACAACTGCATGTTCAACCGCAACCTGTTCGCCTCGAACATCTGCCGCAATGCCTCAGTGGGCATGGACGGCACGTTCAACTTCGTAAACAACGTGATTTTCAACTGGTGGAAACGCACCGTTGACGGGGGCGGCCACAAGAGCTTCTACAACATCATAAACAACCACTACAAGCCCGGACCTATAACCGAACTGATGAAGGCCGAGCCTTGCGGCCACCGCATACTGAAAGCCGAGCCGCGGCGCGACAAGAGCCTGCCCACGCTGTTCGGCAAGGCTTACGTGGACGGTAACATAATGGAGGGATGGCCCGGGATAACGGCTGACAACTGGGACGGCGGCGTGCAGGTGTTCGACCGTAACGACTGCGGCGAGTACACGGACAAGATACGCGCCTACGAGCCTTTCGAGATGCCCCACGTAACGGTGATGCCCGTCGACTCGGTCATGCCCTACGTGCTGGCTAACGCCGGCGCGACATTGCCTAGGCGCGACGCCATTGACCGCCGCGTGGTGGAAACGGTGCGCACGGGCAAAGCCATCTACGCAAAGGACGCGCCAGTGGTGACATCGCCCTACATAAAGCGCGCCTTGCCCGACGACTCCTACAAGCGCGGCATAATAACCGACCCGAGGCAAGTGGGCGGCCTGCCTGAATACAAGGGCGAGCCTTACCGCGACACAGACGGCGACGGTATGCCTGACGAATGGGAGCTGAAGTACGGGCTTAATCCAAACGACCCCTCTGACGCCAACGGCGACTGTAACGGCGACGGATACACCAACATCGAGAAATTCATCAACAACATCGACCCAACGGTGAAGGTTGACTGGACCGACCCGCGCAACAACCGGGACACTTTAGCTTTATAATTAAGAATTAAGAGTTAAAAGAGTTAAGAGTTAAGAATTAAGAAAATATGCTTTGTGGATAATTTTACAAATGTATTTTTCTTAATTCTTAATTCTTAACTCTTAATTTTTTAATTACCTTTGTATTGTTTTATGAAAAGATGGAATCATAAAGGAAAGAGTGGTATGATTCCTTTTTTAACATATTAAAAACAATGGATATACAACTTATTAACACCTATAAAAAGGCTTTTGACGACATTACGCATATTATAAAGAGCGATGACGGCAAGGAAGAAGTGGAAGTATGGTTTGCGCGCGAATTGCAACCGGTTTTAGGCTATGCCCGTTGGGAAAACTTTCAAGTAGCCATAGGTAGGGCGGTTGACTCATGTAAGTCGCAGGGTGTTAATGTAGACGATCATTTTCGTGAAGTCACGAAAATGATAACTCTTGCCAAAGGCGCCAAGCGTGAGGTGACTGATTTCATGCTTACTCGTTACGCCTGTTATCTTATCGCCCAGAACGGTGACCCTAAGAAAGAAGAAATAGCTTTTGCCCAAGGCTACTTCGCGGTGCAGACGCGCAGGGCGGAGCTGATAGAAGAACATTTGAAGCAGTTGTCTCGTCTTGCTTTTCGAGACAAACTTCGTTCTTCAGAAAAACAACTTTCACAGAACATTTACCAGCGTGGTGTTGACGACAGAGGCTTCGGGCGCATACGCTCGAAGGGAGACAGGGCTTTGTTCGGTGGCAATACCACTGAGGACATGAAGCGCCGTCTTGGCATAAAATCAACACGTCCGTTGGCCGACTTCCTGCCGGCATTGACCATCGCGGCAAAAAATCTTGCCACGGAAATGACCAACTACAATGTTGAAAACAAAGACTTGTATGGAGAGAAGGACATTACCGTAGAGCATGTGCAAAACAACCGGAGCGTGAGGCAGATGTTGGGACAGCGCGGAATAAAGCCTGAGGATTTGCCTGCGGCCGAGGATATTAAGAAGGTGGAACGGCGTGTGACAGGCAATGAAAAGAATATTGAGCGTACAACACAAAAGCTGCCTAAAGGCGATAATGAATAAAAAACGAAGGTAAATGAGTGTGTTCTTTGCTTTTGTATAATATAAAAATAGTATGCTTATAGCTGTTAATAGGATAAAATTAAGTAATTTTGCGCCATATTAGGCCAATCCGGCCCATTAGTCTTATTAAAACCGATTATGGAAGAAAAGCGAAACTATAAGCGCACGACCGTCACTGCCGCCCTGCCTTACGCCAACGGCGGGGTGCACATAGGCCATTTGGCCGGGGTGTACGTGCCGGCCGACATCTACGTGCGCTATCTGAGACTGAAAAAACAAGACGTTAAGTTCATTTGCGGAAGCGATGAGCACGGAGTGCCAATCACCATACGCGCCAAGAAGGAGGGCATAACGCCCCAGCAGGTGGTTGACCGCTACCACGCGATGATAAAAAAGAGCTTTGCCGACTTCGGCATATCGTTCGACATATACAGCCGCACCACCTCGAAGACGCACGCTGAGACGGCTTCGGCCTTCTTCAAGAAGCTCTATGACGAGGGCAAGCTGGTTGAGAAAACGTCGATGCAGTATTACGACGAGGAGGCAAAGCAGTTCCTTGCCGACCGCTACATCACGGGCGAGTGCCCCCACTGCCACAACCCGAAGGCTTACGGCGACCAGTGCGAGAAGTGCGGCTCTGACCTCGACCCTACGGAACTTATCAACCCCGTGAGCGCCATAAGCGGCTCGAAACCCGTGTTGAAGGAGACCAAGAACTGGTACCTGCCGCTTAACGAGTACCAAGACTGGCTGAAGCAATGGATATTGGAAGGCCACAAGGAGTGGCGCCCCAACGTGTACGGCCAGTGCAAGTCGTGGCTCGACCTCGACCTGCAGCCCCGCGCCATGACGCGCGACCTTGACTGGGGAATACCCGTGCCCGTGGAGGGTGCCGAGGGAAAAGTGCTCTACGTGTGGTTCGACGCGCCGATAGGCTACATCTCAAACACTAAGGAACTACTGCCCGAGGAGTGGGAAAAGTGGTGGAAAGACCCCGAGACGCGCCTCGTGCACTTCATAGGCAAGGACAACATCGTGTTCCACTGCCTCATATTCCCTTCGATGCTTAAGGCCCACGGCGGCTACATCCTGCCCGACAACGTGCCGGCAAACGAGTTTCTCAACCTTGAGAACGACAAGATTTCAACGTCGCGCAACTGGGCCGTATGGCTGCACGAGTATCTTGAGGACCTGCCCGGAAAGCAGGACGTGCTGCGCTACGTGCTCACGGCCAACGCCCCTGAGACAAAGGACAACAACTTTACTTGGAAAGATTTTCAGGAAAGAAACAACAGCGAGCTGGTGGGCATTTACGGCAACTTCGTAAACCGCGCGCTGCAACTTACAAAGAAATACTGGGACGGCGTGGTGCCCGCCTGCGGCGAACTACAGGACATCGACCGCCAGACTATAGCCGAGTTCCACGACGTGAAGGCCAACGTGGAGCGCATGCTTGATGCCTTCAAGTTCCGCGACGCACTGAAGGAGGCCATGAACCTTGCCCGCATAGGCAACAAGTACATAGCCGACTGCGAGCCGTGGAAGGTGGCCAAGACCGACATGAAGCGCGTGGAGACCATCCTCAACATCTCGCTCCAGCTCGTGGCCAACCTCGCGATAGCCTTCGAGCCGTTCCTGCCCTTCAGCAGCGCGAAGCTGCGCAAGATGCTGAACGTAGACTCGTTCGACTGGAACCAGCTAGGCTCCGTCGACCTCTTGCAGGCAGGACACCGGCTGGCCGCGCCCGAACTGCTGTTCGAAAAGATAGAGGACGACGTTATCCAGCACCAGCTCGACAAGCTCGAGGCCACCAAGAAGGCCAACGCCGAGGCGCAGTATAAGGCCAAGGACGTGAAGCCCGTGATAGCTTTCGACGACTTCGAGAAGATTGATGTCCGTGTCGGCCTTGTCAAGGCGTGCGAGAAAGTGAAGAAGGCCGACAAGCTGCTGAAGTTCACCATCGATGACGGCAGCGGCCACGACCGCACCATCGTTTCGGGCATAGCCAAGTATTACAAGCCCGAAGATCTCGTAGGAAAGCGTGTATGCTTCGTGGCCAACCTTGCTCCGCGCACCCTGAAGGGCATAGAGAGCCAAGGCATGATACTCTCAGCCGAGGATTTCGACGGCTCGCTGAGCGTCATAACCACTTCGGCCGACGTCAAGCCAGGCAGCCAAGTGTGCTGAGAAACGTCTGTATTAGGATAATAAAATGCGGTCGGCACATTAGCGTCGGCCGCATTTTTTGTTTTTATTCAGTGTAAAATCCCGATTTTGTTCATCGCATGTTGCAAAATATTTGTATTTTTGCAACATGCGATGAACAATTATGTTATATGGAGAGATTATTCGAGACGTTTTACCGTAAGCTGGCCGCTGTCGATTTAAGTTTCATACGCGGCATCGACGATGAGATAGAGTGGGGGGCGCGCCTGATAGGACTGCGCGGGGCGCGCGGCGTGGGTAAGACCACGCTGATGCTCCAGCACATTAAGAAAAACGGAGTTGCCGACGGGTCGGTGCTTTATGTCAGCGTGGATAACATTTGGTTCAGCGAGCACAAGCTGTATGACCTTGCCGACGATTTCAGCAAGCATGGCGGCAAAGTGCTTTACCTTGACGAGGTGCACAGGTATGCCGACTGGTCGCGCGAGGTGAAGAACATTTACGACGATTTTCCTTCGTTGAAAATCGTTTTCACCGGTTCCTCGCTGCTCGAGATACTCAACGCCCGGGCCGACCTTAGCCGCAGAGCCGTGGTTTATGACATGCAGGGGCTGTCGTTCCGCGAATATCTTAACATAAATTGCGGCCTTAGCCTGCCCGCGATGACCCTTGACGGCATCCTGCACGGCCATGTAAGCGCGTCGATGGATATTGTCGCGCAGGTAAAGCCGTTAAAGTATTTCGGCGAATACCTGCGTTTGGGATATTACCCTTACTACCGCGAACAGCCCGGTTTGTATTATTCGAGAATCAACGAGGTGGCCAATTTCATCATTGACGTTGAGATACCGCAGTTGCGCAGTGTCGACGTGTCGGCTACTGCGAAGCTCAAGAGGCTGCTTTACGCCGTGGCCGAGTCGGCTCCGTTCACGCCTAATATAAGCAAACTGAGCGAGCGTATAGGCGTGTCGCGCAATTCGTTGCTTTCATACATCAAGGCTCTTGATGACAGCGGGCTGGCGATATGCCTGCAAAAGGACGCCAAGGGCATAAGCAGCCTGCAAAAGCCCGATAAGCTGTATCTGGAGAATCCCAACCTCATGTACGCCCTCGCGCCGCACGAGGTCAACACGGGCAACGTGAGGGAGACGTTCTTCGCCAACCAGCTTAAGTACGGCCACCATGTCAGCGTGTCGCCCGTGAGCGACTTCCTTGTTGATGGTAAATACACGTTTGAAGTGGGGGGTCGGGGCAAGGGACGCCGGCAGGTGGAAGGCGTGGCTGACGCTTACATAGTGGCCGACGATATTGAGACCGGTTTCGGCAACAAGATACCGCTCTGGCTGTTCGGCTTTCTTTATTGATTCAGTGTAAAATACCGATTTTGTTCATCGCATGTTGCAAAATACAAGTGTTTTTGCAACATGCGTTGAACAATCATTTATTGTGCCTGTTCTCCAGCCTTCGCCTGTTGATTTGCTTGGCTTTAACCAGCAGCGACGTAGGGACGATGCTCTGCACCATGCGGTCGGTGAACACCGATATTGCGCCGTTGAAGAACGACAGCTTCCATTTCAGCGTGTTGTACACGCCCTGTATGCGGGCGCACTCGCGGTATACATCGAGCTTGTTGGTCGACGACACGCCCTCGACGGCGTCGTAGAGCGTCACGTAGACAGGCTTGTAGAGCATCTTGCCGCCGCGCATGTACAGGTCGTAGATGAACTTGTAGTCGGCCGTGAGCCTGTATTGCAGGTCGAAGGGGTGGGCTTTCATCTCGCCCGTGTCAACGAACATGGCTTGGTGGCACGACGGCATGAGGGCCGGTATGTCCTCGGGCGTGTGGGCCTTGGTGGGTATCGTGGCGTACATCTTTTTGCGCACGAAGTCGCCGTAGACTACTTTAACGTCGTCGCCGATGTCGGCCGTGATCATGCGCTCCACGGTGTCGTTGGCTAAGAATATGTCGCCCGAGTTCATGAAGTTTATCCAGCGGCCCGTGGCCATGCGCACGCCCTTGTTCATGGCGTCGAATATTCCTTTGTCTCGTTCCGACAGGCTGCGCAAAAGGATGCCTTTTGCCTTGAAAAAGGACGCCATTTGCGCCACGATTTGTATCGTTTCGTCGGTCGATTTGCCGTCGATTACGATGTACTCCATCGGGCGGTAAGTCTGCTCCAGCACGCTTTCCATCGTGCGGCGTATTGTTTTGCCAGCGTTGAAGCAAACCGTTACCACTGATACCAGGTTTTTATCCATACAATGAAAATACACTTTGCTGTTTGCAAAGATATTGAAATTTATGTTTAAAAAAAGTTTTACGCCTGATAATCTGCATCTTTTTCAGAAATCGGTTCTTTTTTTCTTGTTTTTCGCATATTATTGCCATCTTTGCATAAGATAAGCTACGCTCGGGAAATTGTAAGTAAACTTACTTTCCGCTCGCTTGCATTATCTTTGCATAAGATAAGAATAACAGATGAATATGGACATAGTTTGTTGCACCGACGCCAATTACGTTGTGCAGTGCGGGGTGATGCTCACCTCGCTGCTCGAGAGCAACAAAGGTTGCGGCGTAATGGTGCACGTGCTCGACAACGGGCTTACGGACGCGGACCGGACCTCGCTGCGCGGCATAGTGGAGCGCAAGTACGGGCAGCGCGTGGCGTTCTATGCCTTGGACGGGAAGGCCCTTGAGGCGTTTCCCGACACTTGCTCTTACGTTTCAATGACCGCCTACGCCAAACTGTTCATAGCCGCGCTGCTGCCCGTGACGGTGCGTAAGGCGCTTTATCTCGACTGCGACATAGTCGTGCTGAAGCCGCTCGGCGGGCTGTGGGGCACCGACCTTACGGGCAAGGCC
>ERZ780212.1027-NODE-1027-length-24362-cov-4.839306_pt1 | contig 24362 bp, 23 predicted proteins | sample MGYA00511364_ERZ780212 | MGnify/ENA primary metagenome ERZ780212 (study PRJEB29588, sample SAMEA2147991) | human gut metagenome | biome: human gut; feature: human-associated habitat; material: faeces | place: Denmark | collected 2008/2010 ... | reverse complement strand
CAATTTTCGCTAATCACCAAATTTACAAACACTTACAATTCGTCGAACTCACGTTTGGTTTAGTAATGTGAGTTAGATGAATTATTATAGCTCTCGATGTTTTGGTGACTAGTGGGATGTAATACAGGATTTTGATTCTGTTGTAAACAATAATTGCTATAATCACGAGAACAAAGTTAAGGAAATATTCAGTATTGGGGGGTACTTTGATGTCCGGATGCATAGATATATGCAGAAAAGTTGCTAAAAGCTTTATTACTTTCTTATATGCAAGCTATCTAAATGATTATCATATTTCTGTATTTTCTTTTCTATAAAATTAATTTTATTCTCTATGGATTGTATTTGTCTTGGAACTTGTGATACATCATTATAAGAAAAAGTATACCAAATGCTAATCATAGCTAAAATTCCCACAATGGTATAACGATACCATTGTTTAGATAGTTTTTTGTCAATTTTATCTTCAAGATTTTCTATCTTCTCCTTTTGGTCGTCTTCCAAATTTTTTATTTTTTGTTCCAACTCTCGCCTTAGGTCTGTATGTGCCGTCTCGTTTTTATCTTTATAATCAGATATCTTGTCATCAAGCCTGCAATAAGAATCCCACAAAGAGTTTCCTGAAGAGGTTTGAAGAGAAACAGAATCTGAACTATCTACATAATTTTCATGATATCGTTTTTGACTGGAGTCCTCACTACTATCAGTAATACCATGATATATATATTTTTTTCGGGTCCTTTGTGTATAAGGTCTTATCTTACGAAAATTATTTTTAAGATCGTACTCTTCTTTATTAGTTTGAATCTTAATGTTTGAATTTAATCCTTTACACGTTTTATTTCCAGTCCTAATTTTTCCCATTTTAAAACTCTGCCAAATTAGAATATAAATCCTTCTCTACTGACAACGATAAAGTATAAATATCTTTAATTAAAGACTTCGAGTTTATATTTTGCGTTTCATTTGTCAGATAGTTGTCAGTATCTATTACGACACCTACATGTTTTTTACAATCAGATATTTTAAATTCACGGTCATAAAATCCGTCTTCTTCATTGAGTGGTCCTATTTGATACATTCCATTTTCATAAACTAAATTAAATAGAAAATCTTTAGCTGGATATTGCTCAAGAAGGAATTTTGCAGGGAATGAAGATTTAAAATTGTTAAGGACAGAATTATAATCTTTAGATTTAACCATATAGGTTCCTATTATCCGACATCCGATGCGACGGATATTCAATTCTCCAAGAACATTTATGACTTCTTCATAAATTTTTTTGAATGTTGAATAGAAGCCCTCAATAGAATTTATTTTAAAAGAAATAAAACTCAGACGGTTATATGTAACGACAACTATATTGGTTGCCTTTTCTTTATCCTCATTATCTCTAATAGAAATTTCACCTTGACCAATCTCCCAATGATTGATATTGAAAGCCTTACAGTTCCCGATCTGTTCAGCCAATAATCCTTTTTTATCAAGCATTGAAACTTTTGGATCAAATCGTAGTTCTATTATAAATTTACGATTCCCTATATTCTTTGTTTCGATATTCTCTTGCATATTATTTTAACCAATTAATTGCTGATTTATTTATTTCTTCAAACCATTTATTTTCATCTTCACAAGTCTCTGCCAATTCATTTGATAATTCCAAGAAACGACGTACTTGATCAGAATTCGGTGTATATTCTACTTTATAACTATCTTCAAGCATTTTCTGGAAAACATTTAAAGGTAATGGTATTATTGTCGATTTTCCTCCGTAGTATGATATATTAATATGGTGCAGACTATAAAAATGGGCAATGCAAGCTTCGTTTATCGTAGGAGCAATAAACAGGCAATAACAAGGTTTACCACTTGCTTTTTTTATTTTTCCTAAATGACGGCTTACAGGTTCTCCCTCCATGTCATATTGCTTTTGTCCAATTGCCATGGTAACTTCAACAATAAGTATATAATCTCCGTAGTCACATACAATGTCTGCCATATTTCCTTGTGCGGTGGAAAGAGGCTTTCCAAAATCGTCAAAATTCAAGTTTGCTTTGATCTCTCCACCATCAAGCATTGTCATGGCACGCCAAGTATTCCATTCAAGCATCAATGGAGTATCGTATAATTCTTTCTTTTCAATTTGTTTGAATGTATTCTGTATATCATCATAGAGTTTATAATCTTTTATTTCATTTACTTGCTGATTCAGCGTGTCTGTTTTTCTTTGTTCCGTGAGTGCTGTAAGCAAATCTTTCAATACAGGTATTTCCGCTTCCTGATTAAATTCGATTTGTGGAAATTCTGTATGTAGTTTTGCTACAAGTCTCTGCCTGTCATCTGTAAGTAATCGTGGTATTTCTGCATTTCCAAGATATTCAATATATTCTTTTTCGCTATCAATAAAACAAGGGTTAGGGTCTATTGTTTGCAAGATATAATCAACATCCTCTATACGTTCTGGTACAATACTCAAAGATTTTCCTATGTGTGATACATTTACAAGGCCTGTCGCACGTAAATATCTGAAACAAGCATCAGCATAATCACGCATATTACTTGATTGCGTCTTTAGAAAATTGTCTAATGAAGCATCGTTACTTTCGCGTGTTTGAGTCTCTCCATTGATAATTCTCTCTTGGAATATATATGTAAGTTCGTTACGCAGGTATTCTGCTTTAAATGTCCTATAACTTCCTTTATGCTTAGTTTTCGCAATACGAAATGTTTCTATCTTTTTAACTATATCATCAAATTTATGCCAATCTGTAAGTTGCATTCCGAATATTTGCAACTCATCAAATTTTAATGTCCCCATAGCACGTACTAGTCGCAATATCTCCAAATAAGGTTTTACCCAAAAAGAGGTTGCTTTTTCAGTCGGTTTATGATAAGGTGATGGCACTTGAAACTTTAGTATCTGTCGAAGGAAAACTTCGTCTTTCCGTTTCGATGTAAGTAAGGCATGACCTGCTGGAGTGATAGAAATACGAGGGGATAGAACAACAAAGCCAAGAGATTTAGGTGCACGGTTTATTCTATCACGAGCACTAAATGCTGGATCTTTCTCTCCATCTCCATTAAAGAACTGTTCATCACGCAAAATGCTCATGAAAGCACTTTGCGTCTCCTTATTCCAACGATTACCTGTAAAATGTTCGACAAGTAATCCAATTTCTGGTATCATCTTCTCAGGTGTTCGAGGAGATGTTGTAAGGAATAGTAATTGACTATTTATTCTTGCCATAATGTTCTTTTGCTTCAAATAATCTTAGTTGAGTAGTTTCCGGCTCTTTATAAATGGTATTTTGCGATGAACAAATATGTATATCATCCCAGCATTTTCGATAATTAGCTACAACAATATGTTTTGCGGTAGCTTTAAATCGATTTCTGATATTGACAGCATAGTTTTTTTCATATTCATCTACAATATATCCTTTATACAATTCTTCTGTTAGAGGTGTATGCCCAATAACCATTAATGCCATACATGGGAGATTAACAAAATCATTTGCTAATCGCCTATGGCTTTCTTCGTTGAAACCATCTTTGTATTCTTCATTTCCATAATCTGAAAAGGTGCAATCATAAGGAGGATCAAGAAAAACAAAATCTTCCTTTTTGCACATATTGAATACATTGCTATAATCAGTATTAAATATTTTTGCACGTTGTAATAATTTACTATGCGATGCAGTCACGGATTTTGTGTTGAGATGAAGATAACGACCAAAAGGAACATTGAATTCACCTTTTGCATTATAGCGTATCATCCCTGAGTATGCTGTTTTATTGATGTAATAATACAACAACGCATCAGAATAGGACTTATCAATAGTACCATTAAACATTGCTCGGAGAAGATAATAAAATTCTTCATTTTTATCTTTAACTCGTTCATTGGGATGTAATGCTTTCAGTGCATCAAATTCTTTTCTGTTATTAGTATATAAAGATTCGATTTCATCAAGTTCTTTACGCAGATTAGGATAGTCATCTCTTACTCCGCGATAAAAATTCATCAACTTTGTATTTATATCGTTGATAATAGCTTGTCGGGGTTCAAGATAAAAGAACAACGCACCACCGCCAAAGAAAGGTTCGATGTAGCGTCCTGTAAATCTCGGAATGTGCCACATTATATTTGGTATTTCCTTCGATTTACCACCTCTGTATTTTATCATTGGTTTCATTGGATTATTCTAAATCTGATTCAAATATTGCAAAAATACAAAATATTCAGTAAAATATTATATGAACCATCGTAAGTTTTGATTTTTGATTATCTCCAATAAGATAGAAATTTAAAGTAAAGCGAATAAACATAGATCATTGCCAATTTGTTATCTCTATTTTAGCTTTTCTCTAAGATAAAGAATGTTATAAAACTTCAACATATAGAATATATTTTGTATCTCAAGTTGCTTTATTATAATTTATGATGTTTGAATTAGAAGATGAACGTTGAAATGTAGCAAACATATGATATCAGAATACTTCAATTATTACAAAAGGAAAATAATGTTCATTGTCCATAATGATACTTTTATATAGTTTTAGTAAAGCTGTTCTTGTTTTTCCTATGCTACCAAACAGCCCATTCCAGTTTGTGGTACAGTCTGTTTCATAGCACGATATGGACTTATCTGTAACGCTCGGAGATATATGTCATAGAAGGATATGTTTTCAGCCTGTATATGATAAGGAGAAAACAGATGAGACTGGTGTATGAAAAGAATGTGGCGTATTGGGGATTGGTGCGGTGGAGTAGGCGCGAGCTGTATTGTCTGTTCGGCGGATGTATAATGCCGATGACGGTGAGTATGTATAAAAAATGATTTGGAGGAAGACGCAATCTGATGTGTTTCATAGGATGACGGTTGGGCAAGGATAAAGATATATAAAAAACACCTGCCGGACATTGAGAAACATTTGTGGGGTATCGATAAAATATCTTAGGAACAAAGAAAGACCCCTGCGGGGCATCGGAGCCCCGCAGGAGTCTTGAGTATGTGCTGTTCAATAGAACACTATCGAGCAGCTGATCGCAGCTATTATTGTAATGATAAGTGCTATGACGCGGAGGATGAACAGTATGCGTTCACGGTTGTCATTCGTCATTACCCGCCTCCTGTACGCCGAGTGCGCCGAGAATTGTGGTGGCGATGGCTATCAGCACTTTCATTATCACTTTCCATCCGTTTGTGTTCAGTTTACTCATAATCTGATGTTGTGTTTTTCAATGGTTATCAGAGCGTTGTCTGTTTATACGGTTTCCTCGGCTTCGGCCTCCTTGTCGATGTCGTAAGGAGTAGCCTCCTGCACCTTTGCGCCTGAGATGAATGTCTGCATGCGGTTGCCCTTGGCGTCGATCTTTACCTCAGGCAGGAAGAGCACGTGGACGTTCTTTATGTTGCTGCTTGCGGAGAAGTCCTTTGCCGAGTCAGCCGGCGACGAGGAGATGCCCAGCTTGAATGTTCCGAAGTGAGCTATCTTCACCTTCATCGAGTTCTGGAGCTGCGAGGTCATAGTCTCCACCAGCTCGCTTATCACCGCCAGAATGTCCGAGCGCTTCACCGTGCAGTTGTCCTGCATGATGTCGGCGAGGTCGTCGGTGGTCACTGTTCCGTCGTGCACGGCGCGTGCATACCATTTGCCGTTGAACGCGTCCTTGCGGTTGCTCTGATAGACTTTGTACTTAACTGCCATGATGTGTTTTCCTTTCTTTTTGTTTTAACCCAAATCAGTCATCAGACCGCATACGGTTTTATATATTTTATGTACTAATGCTTTCAGCCGTCTTTTTGTTTTCTATTGGCCTCTTTTTGTTCGATTTTTTTTGACATAGTCCGCTATGCCTGCAAAAAAATCCAACGAAAATACGCTCAATATAAAGCAAAAATACTGACCGAATTCTAATGACCGATTCGGGTTTAATGTTAGATTATCTGGAAGACTCCAGTCCGTCGCTACAGCCTGTGCGCGTGTCGTGTTCCGCAGTGTCGGTGAGCGCGTCAGCCTTGCCGGCGTAGGCATTGTGCGCTACATATATAATAAGGTGCGCTTACGGCTTTGCTCCGGATGAAGTCTCCCGCATGGGATTTTCCCTGAATGCGATGCAAAGATAGTAAGCGGCAATAAGGCCGTCAATATAGTTATGGAATAAATAAAAGGGTATTGTGTTTAGGGGTGAGCATTCTGCCACCGTTGCCCTGTTGTTCATGCAACGGTGTCAGGATCTCTTTGTTTCGGCGTAAGCCAATGCTTCGGCGCGTGCTATGATGTCTTCACGTCCGAGGCGTTTCATGCTGATGTTGCTCAGGTCGAACTCGTTGTCTTCCTCTGTTTCTTTCTTGACAACGGTGCTGTCCGTCCTGCTTTCTGTCGTTCCGGCAACAGTCTTTGTCTTGTTGTCGTCAATGTCGGGAAGTGCGGTCGTCGGTGCCTCTTCCATCTTTGTACGGTTGGTCTTTGCGGCGAAGATCTCGTCGATGAACTGCGGCTCTTTGCGCAGTCTTGCCAGCGTGAGTTTCGATGCCACCTGCTGGCTCTCCTTCTTGCTGTATCCCGTTCCGTCGCATCCCTTGATGCCTTCTATCTCTACTCCATAGGTGAAAACGGGGCTTCCCTGCTCGTCTTTCTTCTGTTCTATGATCTTGAACTCGAGCAGAACCCTGTTTTTCTGGCTCCATTCTATGAGCTTGCTCTTGAAGTTCACCTCGCGGTAGGCCACCTTGTCTATATTCACCATCTCGCTGAGAATGCGCTTTTTCATGAATCGCATGCAAGCGTCGTAGCCTCTGTCGAGATAGATTGCGCCCACGAGAGCCTCGAAGGCGTTGCCGCCCATGTAGCTGTTGTGTGACGATCCTTGGCTGCTGTAGCGTATCAGCTGGTTTATCCCCATTTCCTGTGCCAGCTTGTTGAGCATTTCGCGCTGTACGAGCTTGCTCCGTGTGTTTGTGAGGAAGCCCTCGCGCTTGCCCGGGAAATGGCGATAGACTATGTCGCCTACGGTGGCGTCGAGTATTGCGTCGCCTAAGAATTCGAGTCTTTCGTTGTTTATCGGTTTTCCCTTCTCGTTGCGCTTGAACATGCTTTTGTGCATCAGCGCGAGCTTATATAGCGAGATGTCGTGCGGATAGAAACCTATTATTTTGTATAAAGAAAAATAAAGCTCCTTTTCCTTTCGGAACTGGAGCTTTATTCTGTCTATGATGTTACTCAGCATATTTCTTGAATACTACACATGCGTTGTGGCCGCCGAAACCGAATGTGTTGCTCAGTGCGGCTCTTACTTCTCTCTTCTGTGCTTTGTTGAAAGTGAAGTTGAGATTGTAGTCGATGTTTTCGTCCTTGTCGTCTTCCTGGTGGTTGATTGTAGGAGGAACGATGTCGTTCTTCACTGCGAGCACTGAAACCATTGCCTCTACGGCTCCGGCAGCACCGAGCAGGTGACCTGTCATCGATTTTGTGGAACTGATGTTCAGCTTGTAAGCAGCGTCGCCGAATACGTCCTTTATGGCTTTAGCTTCGGAGAGGTCGCCTACAGGTGTAGATGTTCCGTGTACGTTGATGTAGTCGATATCTTCTGGTTTGAGTTCTGCGTCAGCCAGAGCAGCCTCCATCACGAGCTTTGCGCCCAGTCCTTCCGGATGAGAAGCAGTGATGTGGTAAGCGTCGGCGCTCATGCCTTCGCCTGCCATCTCGGCATAAATCTTGGCTCCGCGAGCCTTGGCGTGCTCCAGTTCCTCAAGAATGAGGCATCCTGCGCCTTCGCCCATGACGAATCCGTCGCGGCTTGCGCTGAACGGACGTGAAGCGTGTTCAGGGTCGTCGTTGCGGGTAGAGAGTGCGTGCATGGCGTTGAAACCGCCTACGCCGCAAGCGCAGATGGCAGCCTCGGCACCACCGCTGACAATCATGTCGGCCTTACCCAGACGTATGAGGTTGAATGCGTCGGCCAGTGCGTTTGTTGATGATGCGCAAGCCGATGTTGTTGTATAGTTTGGTCCGTGGAATCCGTAAAGTATGGATATCTGTCCGGATGCTATGTCGGCAATCATCTTTGGAATGAAGAACGGATTGAATTTAGGTCCGTTTTCTTTGTTCAAGGCGTAATACGACACTTCGTCCTCAAAGGTCTTTATGCCGCCTATGCCAACACCAAATACCACACCCACACGGTTCTTGTCTATTGTTTCCAAGTCCATGCCGCTGTCCTTTACGGCCTGCATTGCAGAGATGAGCGCAAACTGTGCGTAGCGGTCCATTTTGCGCGCTTCCTTGCGGTCGATATAGTCGTTGATGTTGAGGTTTTTCACCTCGCAGGCAAACTGGGACTTGAACTTAGAGCAATCAAACTGTGTAATCGGAGCAGCGCCACTTTTTCCGGCAACCAGATTGTTCCATGTTTCCTCTGCATTGTTTCCTACCGGTGTGACAGCGCCAAGTCCTGTTACTACTACTCTTCTTAATTTCATTCCTGGTTTTTGATTATTGTTATAATATAAAAAATTATGGTTTATGGTGAACCTTAACCGATAATTTCATTTGCACCCGGACTTGTGTTTCATTATTTGTCCTGAAAATGGGACAAATGCCGTCGCAGGTCAAAAAGAACCGAAATTACCGCTCATTTACCATAAGCCATAATGATAAACCCCGAAAGGTTTATTTTGTGTTCTCCTCGATGTAGCTGATAGCGTCACCAACGGTTGTTATCTTTTCAGCCTTGTCATCGGGAATAGAGATTCCGAACTCTTTTTCAAATTCCATGATGAGCTCAACAGTATCCAGAGAGTCAGCACCAAGGTCGTTTGTGAAACTTGCTTCCGGCTTTACGTCTGCTTCATCAACACCGAGTTTGTCAACGATGATGGCTTTTACTTTTGATTCGATTTCTGACATAATTTTAGTTTTTAAAATGTTTGTAAATAATTTCCTGTTTTAAAAGTCGTTGCAAAGGAACAACTTTTTATTTACATAAGCAAATATTTTTTTGAAAAATCGACAGATGTTTGCACAAATACATAATAATTGTGCAAAAAATCGGGCTCTGATGTTGCTTTTATACTGATTATCACGCCACTACGTTGACATATCGCCTTGACACACTATGTGTTACGATGTGTCAGGGTAGGGTTGTAACTGAAAAATAATTCTATTTATTTGCACGTTTGGGGCATTTGAACTATATTTGCATTACACAACGATTTGAAAGGGCGCGCGCGTAGCCAGGGGCCGTAAACGCCGTATACTCATAACATTTAAATCTAAACATAAATGTCATTTACGCAATTATGCTGTCGCGTATTCTGTCAGGCTATAAACGACTATCATGTTAAGGATGATGTCGAGGCAATCGTAAGCAATCCTTACGAGAGGGACGAGATAGAAAACCGGCTTTATCTGAAGTGCTGGATAGACACGGTGCGGTGGCATTTCGAGGATATGATACGCCATCCGCATATCGATCCCATGGATGCGCTGTCGCTTATAAGGCGTATAGAGCGCTCAAGTCAGGACCGCACGGACATAGTGGAGCAGATAGACTCGTACTTCAAGCACAAGTACAGCAACGTGAAGCCGCTGCCCGACGCCACCCTTAACACCGAGAGTCCGGCCTGGGCCATAGACCGTCTGTCCATACTTGAGCTGAAGATATATCACATGCGCGAGCAGACCATGCGCACGGACGTCCCTCACGAGCACACTGCCAGATGCAGGGAGCGTCTCGCCGTGCTCCTTGAGCAGGAGCGCGACCTGTCGACGGCCATCGACACTCTGCTCGACGACATAGCCACAGGACGCAAGTGCATGAAGGTTTACAGACAGATGAAGATGTATAACGACCATTCCACAAATCCTGTGTTGTATAAGAAATAATAATGTTCGACCCCGAATATATATAGTATCAACCTAATATATTTTCATATTCTACGGCATGAAAACCGATCACTTGCTGATAATGAGATTCTCGGGTCTTGGTGATGTAGCCATGACAGTACCCGTTGTATGGTCGCTGGCACGTCGCTATCCGCATCTGCGCATCACGGTGCTCAGCAGCCCTTTCGCACGAATATTCTTCGACAATATCGCTCCTAACGTGGGATTCATGGAGGCCGACCTCAAACATGAGTACCGCGGAGTGAAAGGTCTCAACGCCCTATACAGGCGGCTCACCGCAAAGCAGTTCACGGCCATTGCCGACCTGCACAACGTATTGCGTTCGGGCTATCTGCGCATGCGTTTCAACATAGACCGCTACCACGTGGAGCACATAGACAAGCACCGCCGCGAGCGCCGTCAGCTCGTAGCCACCACGGGCAAGCAGATGGTGCAGCTGCCGTCTGTGTTCGAGCTTTATGCCGACGTGCTGGCACGCCTCGGCTATCCGGTCGACATGGACTTCACGTCTGTTTTCCCGCCCACGGGAGGCAACATGCGGCTCATCTCCGACCTCGTAGGCGAGAAAAAACCGTTCCAGCAGTGGATAGGCGTGGCGCCGTTCGCCGCATATCAGGGTAAGGCCTATCCGTTGCCGCTCATGGAGAACGTGATAGACGAGCTCACCCGCCGCCATCCTTCGTGCCGCATATTCCTCTTCGGCAACAACAGCGACAAGGAACGGCTGGCGCTCGACAAGCTGGCCGAAGAACGGAAAAACTGCATCAACGCCTCGGCACTGCTCGGAGGAATATATAAGGAGCTGATACTCATGAGTCATCTCGACGTGATGCTCAGCATGGACAGCGCCAACATGCACCTCGCTTCCATCGCCGGCACGCCGGTTGTGAGCATCTGGGGAGCCACACATCCGCTGGCTGGATACATGGGGTGGCATCAGCGTCCTGACGACGTGGTGCAGACCGACATGCCTTGCCGTCCTTGCAGCATATCCGGAAACCGTCCGTGCCTGCGCGGCGACTATGCCTGCCTCACGTCCATAAAGCCCGTCAGCGTGGCTGACAGCGTGGATAGGGTGCTCATGCGTTAGGATGCGCGGGGACCGGAAACATTCTGTTCTTATACATTATATTATATATAAGGCGGCATTATAATATAAGCAGAGACACGTTTACATATTACATACGCACGGCGCGTGCGAAGGTGCGGTTCACGGTCGATGATGAGCGTGTGCCGTATATATAATAAAGGTACGCGGCGGATAATAATATGAATACACGCCATAAACAATAAGGAGACGCAACATTTTGCGTCTCCTTATTTCTTTTACTTGATGTTTTAAGCCTCGTGTGGTTATCTCATGGGGTGGTGGAAATCCGGTTCTGATTTGTTTTGTTCATTATGTCAATAGGTTTTGTTTATGATGTGACACATGGCGGCGGATTACACTACCTTGAATTCCGTCCGGTGTCATCGTTTTTTATTTAAAACCGGTCCATCTGCTTACAATTTTTCTTGACTAAATTTTGACAAAATATTTTTGCGAAAGAGATGTAAAGGAATGTTAAATGGGGCGTTTCGAAGACTGTTTCGGGCTGTACCGCCTTTTCATATACCCTATATCGTAGTCCGGAAAAGCGCGTTCCGCGTTCTGATATTGACCATTTCGCGGTGCGATAAAGCCCATATCAGGGTGCGATATGGTGCTTTTCAGCTCCTGAAATAGGCTTTATTGCAAGTCGAAATGGTGCTTTTTGCAATGCATGAAAATACCCCTTAAACATAAGTCGCTGCTATTCAGCTGCTTACGCAAAGTCCTTATAACTCGCAGATTTGCGCCCGAAGGAGAGTCTGTCCGCAAATACTCGCTTATTTTTCGGGGTATATCGGGAAACTAAGACGCGAAAACCGAAATCAGGTTACGATTTGAAAGTTGCCCGTATCGGTTTCTTTCTGAAAGAAGAGAGTGGCGCTTGTCCGTGATTAATACGCGGTCATTATCGGCGTTCATATCTTCACGGACTTTCGCTGTCCCACTTGTTGTCTTGTGTCCGGCTATGTATTCCGGACAGCATCCGGCTGTCTTGTTGAGCGACGAGGCCGTGATGGCCAGTCCTCAGGCGGTCTTCAGTCCGTCCTCTCACTGCCTGTCCTCTCCGAACAACGACATTGCGATGCCCCGTTCCAGTCCGCGCAGCTCTGCCAGTCCGCGCAACCGGCCTATGCACGAATAGCCGGGGTTGGTGTGTTTGCGCAGGTCGTCTATCATCTGATGGCCGTGGTCGGGGCGCACCGGTATTGACACCTTGCGGCGCTGCTCCACCTCGAGCAATGCCTTCATCATGCCATACATGTCCACATCACCCTCAAGATGGTTGGCCTCGTAGAAGTTTCCCTCTTCGTCGCGGCGCGTGCTGCGCAGGTGGACGAAGTTTATGCGGTCGCCGAACTCATACATCATCGCCACCAGGTCGTTGTCGGCGCGCACTCCCAACGAGCCCGTGCACAGGCACAGTCCGTTCGACGGGTTGGGCACACGCTCTGTCAGCTGTCTGAAGTCGTCGGCTGTCGAGAGTATGCGCGGCAGTCCGAAGAGCGGGAACGGCGGGTCGTCGGGATGTATTACGAGGCTTGTACCTGTGTCGTCTGCCACGGGTGCTATCTCCGAGAGGAAATAGACCAGGTTGTCGCGCAGCCGTGCTGCGTCTATGTCGCGGTAGCGGTGGAGCGCCGCCCTGAACTGGTCGAGCGTGAAACTCTCCTCCGCTCCCGGCAGACCGGCTATGATGTTGCGCGTGAGCTGCTGTTTCTCGTCGTCCGACATCTGCTCGTAGCGCAGTCGTGCCGCGTGTTTCTCCGCGTCGGTATATTCGCTCTCGGCTGCAGGTCTTTTCAGAATGTACAGGTCGAAAGCCATCATCGCCGCCTTCTCGAAGCGCAGGGCCCTCGAGCCGTCGGGCATTCTGAAGGCCAGGTCGGTGCGGGTCCAGTCGAGCACGGGCATGAAGTTGTATGTCACGCACCTTATGCCGCACTCCGCCAGATTGCGCAGTGTCGTCTTGTAGTTGTCTATATAACGGTGGTAGTCGCCCGTCTGTGTCTTGATGTCCTCGTGCACAGGCACGCTCTCAACGACGCTCCACACGAGTCCTGTCTCGGCTATGAGCGTCTTTCTACGCATTATCTCGTCTATGGTCCACACCTCTCCGTTGGGTATGTGGTGCAGAGCGTGCACCACGTCGGTGGCTCCCGCCTGTCGTATGTCCCACAGACTCACCGGGTCGTCAGGCCCGTACCATCGCCATGACTGTTTGCATAAATACATATATCGTTCTGTTTTGTTGTTCATTAAAGCGGTATTCTTCCGCCACACTGTTTTACTCCATTGTTTGTGCCTGATATTATTGTGCGTGTGGCGTGAAGAATATCGCGTACGGTTTTTGTGTGTTTATATTGAATAAGCGTCGAAACCGCCATCAACCACAGTCACTGTGCCTGAGACAAACCGTGAAGCCCCGCTTGCCAGCCACTGCAGAGTGCCCAGCAGCTCCTCCGGTTCGCCGAACCGTCCGAACGGCGTATGGGCTATTATTGTTTCGGCGCGCTTAGTTAGGTTGCCGTCTTTATCGGTGAGCAGAGTGCGGTTCTGCTCGGTGAGGAAGAATCCGGGAGCCACGGCGTTCACGCGCAGTCCAGGTCCGAACTTTGATGCCAGTTCGCCGCACATGTATTTGGTGAAGTTTATCACCGCAGCCTTCGCCACACCATATCCTGCCACACGTGTCAGCGGGCGCAGTCCGGCTTCGGATGCTATGTTTATTATCGAACCCTCCTTCTGTTTCACCATCGCCCGCGCGAAGACCATCGTGGGCAGCACTGTGCCGAAGAGGTTGAGGTCAACCACCTGTCGCACGGCTTCGGTGTCGAGGTCGAAGAAAGTCTTGTCGGGCGCTATCGTCGCCCCCGGCATGTTGCCTCCGGCAGCGTTTATCAGCACGTCTATGCGTCCGTATCTGTCCATTATCTCGGTGTAGTTGTCCTCCAGTCGGGCTTTGTCGAGCACATCGGTTGTGAGAAACACCGCCTCTCCGCCCTTTGCGAGGGCTTCTTCAGCCAGCCGGTTGCCCACCTGCGTGTTGCGGCCCAGTATCACCACCTTCGCACCTTCCTCGGCGAAGTGGCTCACCATGGCGCGTCCCAACACGCCGGTGGCACCGGTTATGACTATCACTTTATCTTTTACACTAAACAAATTCATATTTCTTCACTTATTATTCGCTGTTCTTTTATTCCTTTTATATACCTTCCGCGTTTTCCGCCGCGCCCAGACAGGGGCATGACATCAGCCGTAACGCCCGCCGTGTCAGTCGGTTATGAGCCTGTATTTCGGCACGAGCGTCTTCATTATGGTCCATCCCACGAGATAAGCCACCGAGCAGATGCAGAATATTATGAAGTATCCTGCCGGCTTGCCCGTGAAGCCCATGAAGCCGAGCTGCACCTTGTCGGCATACACAAACAGGTTGCCGGCGCAGGTCTGCATGAGCATCGAGCTTATGCCTCCCGCCATTCCGCCGATGCCTGTGACGGTGGCTATGGCTTTCTTGGGGAACATGTCGCTCACGGTGGTGTATATATTGGCCGACCAAGACTGGTGTGCGGCGCAGCCGAGACCTATGAGTACCACCGGAAACCACGGTGAGAGCGTGCCCAACGGTTGCGCGAAGAGTACCACCAGCGGTACGAACGCGAAGATGAGCATGGCTCTCATGCGCGCCGCGTAAGGGTTGGAGCCTGTGCGGTTGATGAATATCGTGGGGAGCTTTCCGCCCCATAATGAGAGCATGGTGATGGCATAGAGCGTGAAGATGAGCGCCATGCCGAGACCTTCGGACGTCTTTATGCCGAACTGGGTGTTGAGATATGAGGGTGTCCAGAAAAGGAAAAACCACCACACGCCGTCCGTACAGAACTTGCCGAGTACGAACGCCCACGTCTGTCTGTACTTGAAACACTGCCACAGCGGCATCTTCTTCTCCTCGCTGTCAGACTTCTGTGCGGCCAGCATCTCGGCCTCCAGCTTCTTGTCCTGTTCGATGTATTCGAGCTCGGCGGCGTTCACGAACTTGCTCTCGCGAGGCGGTTTGTACATGAACACCCAGAAGCCCATCCACACAAAACCCATCACACCGATGACGACGAACGCCATCTCCCAGCCCCAGTGTTTGGCCAACAGCGGGATGGTGAGCGGTGCCACGAGCGCGCCGATGGATGCTCCGGCGTTGAATATGGATGTGGCGAAGGCACGGTCACGCTTGGGAAAATACTCGGCTGTCACCTTCACGGCAGCCGGGAAATAGCCCGCCTCGCCTATGGCAAGCACGCAGCGCGCCGCAAGAAAGAAGTACATGCTTATGGTTGCTATCGTCATTGCCGTGTCGCCCGTGGCGGCTATGAGCTGCGCTCTGTCCTCAAGACCTGTGCACAGTTCGGTAGCGACGCCGCACAATGCGTGCAGGCACGCTCCGGCCGACCATATTCCGATGGACCAGAGGAAGCCCGCCTTGGTGCCGAGCCAGTCAACCGCGCGTCCGGCAAACAACATACCTATGGCATAGACAATGGAGAATGTGGCTGTGACATATCCGTAATGAATCTCGTTCCAGTGGAATTCAGGTTTTATGAATTCATCCCACGTGAGTGAGAGCACCTGTCGGTCGAGATAGTTCACGGTGAGAGCCAGGAACATCATTATGCAGATGGTCCATCTGTAGTTGGTCATTTTCTGTGTCAGGTTGTTGCCGGTTTTGTTCATATCTTAGGTTTTCGGTTTGTTTTTTCAGGTCATTGTCTTGCCCGTCTTATGATGTCGAGCGCGTAACGGCACTTCTCCGTTATGTAGTTCCAGTCGCCGGTGGCTATGCGGTCCTTGGGGAATAGTTTCGAACCCATGCCCACGCATGTCGTGCCGGCCTTCATCCAGGCTGTCAGGTTATCCTCGGTCGGCTCAACGGCTCCCGTCGCCATTATCATCGACCAGGGCAGTGGAGCCATGACATTCTTAACGAACGACGGACCGCCTACGCTTCCTGCCGGGAATATCTTCACAAGGTCGCAGCCCAGTTCGTGTGCCTCGCCTATCTCGGTTGCCGATCCGCAGCCGGGAGTGTAGGGCACAAGCCGGCGGTTGCATAGTCGTGCCACCTCGGCGTTGAGGTAAGGTCCGACGACGAAGTTGGCGCCGTTCTGCAGATAGAGTGCGGCTGTGGGCGCGTCGATTACCGATCCCACGCCCAGAATCATCTCCGGACACTCCTTGCGGCAGAACTTCATCAGGGCGGTGAACACCTCAAGCGCGAAGTCGCCGCGGTTGGTAAACTCGAACACTCTCACGCCGCCCTCGTAGCATGCTTTCAGTACGTGGCACGCCACGTCGGTGTCGCCATGATAGAATACAGGCACCATGCCTGTGCGGCAGATGGTGTCCAGCACCTGAAGTTTGCTGAATGTTGCCATATATATGATGTTTTTTATGTCTTTATCTTGAAACTCTTCCAGAGCCGTCGCCCTTCATCAGGTTCTCCACCTCGCTGACGCTCACCTCGTTGTAGTCGCCGTATATGGTGTGCTTGAGGCACGATGCCGCTGCCGCGAAGTCGAGTGCGTACTGGTCGTCGCCCGGATGTGTCATCAGACCGTATATAAGTCCGCCCATGAACGAGTCGCCTCCGCCCACACGGTCGACGATGTGTGTGATGTCGTAGCGCGGCGACTGATAGAGCGTCTTGCCGTCGTAGAGCACTCCGCCCCACGTGTTGTGGTTGGCGTTTATTGATCCGCGCAGCGTGATTATCACTTTCCTGGCCTTTCCGAAGCGGCGCATGAGCTGCACGCAAACGCTCTCGAACTCGGCGGCATGCACGTCTCCGGCCGTCGTCGTGGCGTCGAATCTTTCGGGTTTTATGCCGAACACCTTCTCGGCGTCCTCCTCGTTGCCGAGTATGACGTCGCATCCCTCCACCAGCTCAGGCATGACCTCTGCCGCCGTACGGCCGTATTTCCAGAGGTTTTTCCTGTAGTTTAGGTCGCACGACACGGTGAGTCCCCGTCTGTTGGCGGCCTTTATGGCCTCCAGACATACGTCTGCCGCACCCTGGCTGATTGCCGGTGTAATGCCGGTCCAGTGGAACCACTCGGCACCTTCGAACACCTTGTCCCAGTCTATCATGCCCGGCTCTATCTCAGACACGGCAGAATGTGCCCTGTCGTAGATCACTTTGCTCGCTCTTGCCACTGCGCCCGTCTCAAGAAAATATATTCCCAGGCGCGTGCCGCCATATATTATATTGTCTGTCTTCACTCCGTGCTTGCGCAGATCCTTGACGCATGCCTGTGCTATATCGTTCTCGGGCAGGCGTGTGACGAACTCAACGTCCATGCCGTAGTTTGCAAGCGACACCGCCACATTGGCCTCGCCACCGCCGAAAGTGGCGGTCAGCTCACCGGCCTGACTGAATCGCAGGTAGCCCGGAGTGGCGAGACGAAGCATTATCTCGCCGAAAGTCACGATCTTTGCCATATATGTCTGTGTTTATGTTTTCTGTTCAGAAGTTGAAATATCGTTTCGCGTTGTTGTACGAGATGTCGGCCACCATCTGACGGATGAAGTCCATCTCGCTGCGCGGCAGCTTGCCTTTCTCTATGTCTTCGCCTATCATGTCGCAGAGTATTCGGCGGAAATACTCGTGGCGCGGATACGAAAGGAAGCTCCTCGAGTCGGTAAGCATACCCACGAACCGGCTCAACAGTCCCATGGACGAGAGCACATTCATCTGCTTGCGCATGCCATACTCCTGGTCGAGAAACCACCACGCCGCTCCAAGTTGCATCTTTCCTGCCGCCGACGAGTCGTTGTATGTATAGGCAAGTGTGGCAAGCACCTCGTTGTCTTTCGGATTAAGACTGTAGAGAATGGTCTTTGTGAGCTTGCCTTCACGGTCGAGCCGGTCGAAGAAACGGTGCCCGGCGACGGAGCAGTTCACCTCCATTATCGCGTCGAATCCGGTGTCCGGTCCGAGCATGTGGTACATACGTGTCGAGCTGTTGCGCACAACGCTGATGTGATATTGCTGTGCCCAGCCCTTCTCCCAGTCCATTATGGCGAGCTCGTAGAGCAATGCGCTTCTGAATAAAGATACCTCCGCGGCGTCAGGAGTGTGGCCTTCCATCACCTTGTTGAACACGCGGTTCACCTCGGTCTCGGTGAAATCGTCGGCGTAGAAGTTGTCCATGCCGTGGTCGGACAGCCGGCAGCCCAGCGACGCGAAGAAGTCGTGACGCCGGCGTAGGGCCGTCAGCAGGTCGGTGTATGAGCGTATCTCTATGCCGGCAGCCTCGCCCAGCTTCTCCATGTAAGCCTTGTATGTTGCGGGATTGTCGATGCCCAGCGCCTTGTCGGGCCGCCAGGCGGGATACACTTTTATTCCTATGGGATTGTTTTTCAGATAGATATGATGCTCGAGACTGTCCGCCGGGTCGTCAGTCGTGCACACCACCTCGACGTTGAAACGCTTCATTATGTTCTGCGCGCGGAACTCCTCGGTGTGCAGCATGGCGGTGCATGCGTCGTAAATCTCGCGTGCCGTCTCCGGTTTCAGTATCGTGTCGATGCCGAAAACGCGGCTCAGCTCCATGTGAGTCCAGTGATACAGCGGGTTGCGCATGGTGTAGGGGACGGTCGCCGCCCACTTCTCGAATTTCTCGTAATCGCTCCTGTCGCCTGTGATATACTCCTCGCTGATGCCGTTGCCACGCATGGCCCTCCACTTGTAGTGGTCGCCACCGAGCCATACCTCAGCCAGATTGTCGAACTGATAGTTCTCGGCTATCATCTTGGGATCGAGATGACAGTGATAGTCTATGATGGGCTGATGCTCCGCCGCGGTGTGATACAATTCTCTGGCGGCGTCGTTCGTCAGCATGAAGTCCTTGTCTATTAACATTTACGAATGGTTGTGAGGTAAATTAAATTATTGTTGGCAAATATAAATATATTTTTCCGTGTACGTGCACGTTTTCTGTATTTTAAATAACTTTAATATTTGATGAGGCTCGGACGTGATGATTTCAAATGATAGGTACGCCTATATCGCATGATGTGGATAAACATTTTATATACAAACTTTTACGTATTATATGGTGCGGTCTTAAATGATTTTATTGCCGAAAGAGTCAATATCGGGGCGTGCCATTCGTGCCCGTACACGGAAAACAGACGCATAAGACGGTCTGACGGGGCGGAGAATGAGGATTATTGCGGATTTATTGCGTGTCAGACAAAACAACTTCTGTTTTTTGTCTCCGTTTATAATAATTATGTATTATATTTGCAGTACCTGATAACACAAACGCAAAAACCGTTCTGTAATGAATGAGGAAAAACGCATAACAGTAAAGGACATAGCGACACTGGCCGGAGTATCGAAGGGTACGGTGGACCGAGTGCTGCACAACCGTGGCGAAGTGTCGGAGGCAAGTCGCGAGAAGGTGATGAAGATAGCGCGTCAGATAGGTTATAAACCCAACGTGCACGCGTCGCTGCTCGCCTCGCAGAAGAAGTTTCTCATGGCGTGCATGATTCCCGAATACGCCCCCGGCGAATACTGGGACCTCGTGGCCAAAGGCTTAACAGCGGCGCAGAAGAAGGCCGAACCGTTCCACATAAGCATACAGATATTCAAGTACGACCTGTTCTCGGAGCGGTCTATGGACGAGTGTTTCGCACGTGTCATGGAGCAGAGGCCTGACGCCGTGGTCATGGCTCCTACGTTTCAGACCCGTGCCCGGGCCATAATGGAGACGCTGCACGGCAAGGATATACCCTGCCTTCTGATAGACTCGAGCCTGCCAGACTGTGAGTATCTCGCTTACTTCGGCATGCACATGTTCCGCAGCGGATACCTGGCTGCACATCTGCTTACCGACGGATGCGACGCCGCGAAGATAGCCGTGTTCAGCATACACAAGGATCTGGAGAGCGCAAACAACTCTGCCGAGAGTCGCCATGCCGGTTTCAAGCAGTATATTGACGAGCATGCGCCGGGCACAGAACTCATACATCAGTACATACATCCATACGACAAGGAATACAACCGCGTGGTGCTCGGCCGATTCTTCATGGAGCATCCCGACGTGAATCACATAATAACGTTCAACTCGCGTGTGCATCTCATAGCCGAATATCTGAAGTCGGAGGAGCGCGGCGCGCACACTGTGCTCATCGGTTTCGACCATCTGCCGAGAAACGTGGAGGCATTGAAAGACGGTTCGGTGAAGTTTCTCATCACCCAGCACACTGAGAACATCCTGTCGTTGTGTGCGCAGACGGTGATAGACCACCTGATATATCACACCCAACCGGCGCAGCGCGACATGTTCGTGCCTATGGATATACTCACAAAATACAACGTCGACTTCTACCGTACGGTTCTCGTCTGACGCTAATCATTCATAAACCTTAAACCATTTCTTATGACACACGCCCGCATACTTTCGTTTCTCATGGTCTGCCTCATGCTTACGGTAGGCCGTTGCCCGGCACAGACCGGCACAATGAAGAGCATACAGGAGTTCGGAGTGCTGCCCGGCAATACGCCCGAGGCTAACCGTCAGAACCTTCAGAAAGCCATCGACTGGGCCTCACGCTCGGGACAGGCGCTGTGGGTTGAGCCGGTGGAGGACGGCTATGCTGTGGACGGAGGCATAGTGTTGAGGCGCAACGTGTCGCTCATAGGAAGCCATGCGCCCGTGGGACGAGGCACACGCCATCCCGATAGGCCGCAGCCCGTTGGCTCGCTCTTCAGGATAACCGACACCGAAAGGCCGTTCATCACCGTTGAGTCAGCCACGCAGATACGCGGCATACAGTTCTGGTATCCCGAGCAGACATACAACGATTCGTCGCGCATCATTGCCTATCCGCCCACAATACAGGTGAGTCATACGCAGAGTGTGAACGCCGTGAACATGACCGACCTCACGTTCTACGGTGAGTATGTGGCTATGGACTTCAATGCCGTGCCGTCCCATCCCTGCGAACAGATGATATTCCAGCACTGCTACGGCTACCCGCTCAGCGGCGAATTCATAAGGATAGACTATTGTTACGACATTCCGCGCATACTCAACTGCCATGTCAATCCGTCCAACATGCGCGAGTTCGGCCGCAGTTTCAGCCGCGACGTCATCGACGCCGTGATGCGACGGGGCTCGTTCTGCTACGCCATAAATCATACGGACAACGCACAGCTCATCGACGTTTTCACCTTCGGCACCTACGGCGGGGTGTTTCTCGGTCCTGAATCGTACGGGCAACTTACCAACTTCAACCTCGACTGCGTGACCGTTGGCATACACAAGACCGGCGCAAACACCAAGAACCATAACTGGCAGATAGCCCAAGGGTCGGTGATAGCCAACGCAGGAGCAGACATAAAGGACATTCATCCGCTGATAGTTGAGGGCGAGGGCCACACGTCGTTCGTCAATGTTGAGGCTTTCTCGGGCGGCAACGGTGCGCTGACCACCATCGGTTCGTCATACGATTTCATGCTCGTGCGTGGCGACCGCAAGCTGACGGTGACGCTCTTCGGCTGCCGTATGAGAAACTATACGGCCGATGCGCCTTTCACCATACAGAATCCGAAAGCCGTCATACAGGCCGTGGCGTGTGTTGACAAGAACGAGGAACTGTATAATGTGACGGTGAATCCCTGAGCGTTGACCGCTATTTGAAGAATATATTTTTGAGTATTCCGTCGAGCCACGGCTCCTTCATCTTTTCGCGGAAGGAGTCGTAGTTCTTGAATTCCATGGCTTTTTTGTTCATTTGCAGACGCTTTGTCGTGTCACGTCCTGCCATATCCTTATCCGTAAATATGCGCCGGCATGCCGCTATCCTTGCATTCTCGTCAGCCGTTTTTGTTTTGAGAGTGTCTCCGGCAATACATTTTCCGGCAATGTTTCCGGTCTGCGCCATGCCTTGGGTTCCGCAGACGGCTGCCATGAGTAATATTAAGAACAGCTTTTTCATATCCGGTGAGTTTTTGTGAATGATTCACTCAATCATGAGACATAAACAGGTTGCAAACTTGTCCTGCACAAAAATACAAAATATTTATTCCATTTTAAACCACGATTTGGTTAAAATATACAAAAAACAAGACGGTATATATTGTGATGAGCGATAAATAACTATCTTTGTGAATGCGGGCGTCGCCAACGAATGGCGCCGTTGTCGCGGTAACAGATTAACAGAAAATTGAATTATGAAGAAGTATGTATGTGATACATGTGGATATGTATATGATCCTGAGGTGGGAGATCCGGATAGCGGCATAGCTCCCGGAACAGCGTTTGAGGATATTCCCGATGATTGGGTTTGCCCGCTCTGCGGAGTAGGAAAAGACGACTTCTCTCCGGTAGAGGACTGACACGTCAGGCATAAACAGGTAAACTGTATTCAAATCAGACATGACACGCGCTGCTCTCTTTCAAAGAAAGGCAGCGCGTGTTTTTTGTTTCAGTCCGCATTATCCGCCGTTGGCATCAGACGACGAGGCTTGAGGCCTTACATAAGAATGCGGCGCGCGTCCGTGAACGGCACGCCATTACTATACCCGAAACCGTATAACCGATAACCAATATGATTATGAACGATCTTTTATCTGTTGCATCACATTTCCTTACACAGGGCACGCCAGTGAGCGTGGAGCCGCTCGGGACGGGACTGATAAACGACACCTACAAGGTGACGACCGCCGAGGAGGATGCGCCCGACTATGTTCTGCAGCGCATCAACACGGCCATATTCACCGACGTTGACATGTTGCAGCGCAACATCGTGACCGTGACCGACCACATACGCCGCAAGCTGCGCGAGGCGGGCGAGGGCGACATCGGCCGCAAGACGCTCACCGTGGTGGCTGCGGACGACGGAAAGACCTACCGCCGCGAGGGCGACAACTACTGGCGCATGACGGTATTCATTCCGCGCGCCAGGACGTTCGACATAGTGAACGCCGACTACTCGCAGCGTGCCGGTCTGGCTTTCGGACGCTTCGAGGCCATGCTTGCCGACATGCCTGAGATGCCTGGCGAGATCATTCCCGACTTCCACAACATGGAGTTCCGCCTGCGCCAGCTGAGCGATGCCGTCGAGGCCGACGCCGCCGGACGCGTGAAGGGCGTGCGCGACATACTCGGCGAGGTGGAGCGAAGAGCCAAAGACATGTGCGTGGCCGAGCGTCTTCACCGCGAAGGCGTGCTGCCCAAGCGTGTGTGCCACTGCGACACGAAAGTGAACAACATCATGTTCGACGAGGACGGCAGCGTGCTCTGTGTGATAGACCTCGACACGGTGATGCCCAACTACATCTTCTCCGACTACGGCGACTTCCTCCGCTCGGCCGCGAACACGGGCCTTGAGGACGATCCCAACCTTGAGAACGTCAGCTTCGACATGGACATATTCCGTGCATTCACGCGCGGATACATCGAGTCGGCGCGCGGTTTCCTGCTGCCTGTCGAGACCGACCATCTGCCCTACGCCGCCGCGCTGTTCCCCTACATGCAGTGCGTGAGGTTCCTGACCGATTACATCAACGGCGACACTTACTACAAGACGCAGTACGAACTGCACAACCTCGTGCGCACACGGGCCCAGCTGAAGCTGCTGCAGAGCGCTGAGGAGCACGCCGGTGAGATGCGTGCCTTCGTCGAGTCGTGCCTGTGACGTATGATGATATGGCGGAGTCGTGATATGGCGTCGGCATTGTATAAAAATATATAAAATGCTGTCGGAGAAGTTAAATTCTCACCGTCGAAAACGCTCAAAAACCGCTCTGAAATCCGCAAAGAACAATTTCGTGCGAAAAATCGCGAAAAATCGCGGTTTTGGTAATACGCTGATAAACAGCCGTTTACTGAATAACGCTTTCCGATGTCCTGTCACACGTCTTGCGAAATGGCCCATTTCGCACTCTGATATGGCCCATTTCGCGTGCCGATATGGTGCATTTCGGCCTCTGATATGGCCTTTTTCAGGATGCGAAAAAGGCTCTTTCGCAAATCGTCCGCCTGTTTCCGGCTCTGCCGTCTGTGCAAAACGGGCTTTTTGAGAGGCCGGAGAGGCAGTGGATTTTTCCAGAATGAGAAAAATGAAATGTTAAATCCGGTGCGCCGAATGTAAACGTATGTAAAGAGGAATTTGCATAAACGCGCGCTCCACGGGTGGTGATGCCGTCCTCAGGAAGATACGTCTTGCGGGGCGTCCGCGGCGCAGGCAATGAATGAACATAAAACAAGAATAAAACGATTTTAAGACAATAAAGACATGAAAGAATTATCAAATTTACTTGGATTTCGGGAAAGTATCAAGGTGGTAGACGCG
>ERZ780212.1020-NODE-1020-length-24443-cov-4.116533_pt1 | contig 24443 bp, 21 predicted proteins | sample MGYA00511364_ERZ780212 | MGnify/ENA primary metagenome ERZ780212 (study PRJEB29588, sample SAMEA2147991) | human gut metagenome | biome: human gut; feature: human-associated habitat; material: faeces | place: Denmark | collected 2008/2010 ... | reverse complement strand
AGCGCAAGGCCCGGGTGGACAAGGAGCGTGGCGAGCGCGAGGTGGCGCGGGCCAAGAAAAACGCCACCGCGGCCATGGAACTTGACACCCAGGACCGCAAATTGAGCGGTAGTTTCGAGCGTAACAGGGGTCGTCTGCCCATGCCGTTGGCCGGTTCGTGCCGCATAGTCAGCCGCTACGGGCAGTACAACGTGCCGGGACTGCGCAACGTAAGGCTTGACAACAAGGGTATAAACATACAGGGACAGCCCGGCGCAAGGGTGCGTTCGGTGTTCAACGGCGAGGTGAGCGCTGTGTTCAATTTCGACGGAACCATGATTGTCATGGTGCGCCACGGCAACTATATCTCCGTCTATTGCAACCTCGCATCCGTCAGCGTGCACCGTGGTCAAAAGGTAAGTACGGGGCAGGCGCTCGGCTCGTTGGGGCCGGACAGGGTCTTGCAATTCCAGCTAAGGCGCGGAACCGCCAAATTGAATCCTGAAAGTTGGCTCGGAAGATAGCGATGCGCGGCTGACGGAATGTAACGTGGCATCGGCTTCTTGATGACATAATGTAATTTTGGAAAATACCGTTTTATTCGGTGAAACAGATGTTATTTACGGCCTTTCACGCCCTATGCGGGTGAGAAAGGCCGTCTTTCGTTACGTAATATGCGGTCTTTTGAATGACGAAAGGCCATGTTTTATATTGCTGACAGCCGTCGAAGCATCGCGCTTTGACGGCTGTCTCGTATGCTTTTGCCGGCTTTCAATATGTTGAAAGGCCGTCTTTTATACAGTTTTTGCCCTCTGTTTTTTGCACATCATGCGGCATACGTGAAGTAAATGCCATTGCCGCAAGGCTTTATGGTTGCACACTTTGTTTCGCGTTATTTTGTCCCACGTGTCTTGTTACCGGAAATAACGCAGTATGAGAGCTTTGTCGGAAAACAAAGTGTAAGCGGTATGCGTTTCCCTCTTGTCAAAAAGACATGTCCTTGCCCTGCATTGGCGGCTTTGGCGGTGTCGGCTTGACATACGGCATACGTCGAAACTTATTTGGCCGGAAGGCCGGAAAAATATCAGTTAAAGTTGCAGTATAAGAAAAAATTTGATTACTTTTGCCAAATAATAAGGTACGAAGTTTTATGGATGAAAAACTGAGGATAATCATCAGCGGAGGCGGTACCGGCGGGCATATATTCCCCGCCGTGTCGATAGCCAACGCCATACGGGCGAAGCATCCTGACGCGGAGATACTTTTCGTGGGCGCACTGGGGCGCATGGAAATGCAGCGCGTGCCCGACGCAGGCTACAAGATAGTGGGGCTGCCGATATGTGGCTTCGACCGTAAGAACATGTTAAAGAACTTTGCCGTGCTCTATAAAATCTGGAAAAGCCAGCGCATGGCGAAACAAATAATACGCCGTTTCAAGCCGATGGCGGCCGTGGGAGTGGGCGGTTACGCCAGCGGCCCCATGCTGAACGAGTGCGCCAAGCACGGCATACCGTGCCTGATACAGGAGCAGAACTCGTATGCCGGCGTGACAAACAAGATACTTGCCAAGAAGGTTGACCGCATCTGCGTGGCTTACGACGGCATGGAGCGTTTCTTCCCGGCCGACAAGATAGTGAAGACGGGCAACCCCGTGCGCCAGGCTTTGCTTGACACAAAACTGACGCAGGCCGAGGCCCGGCGCTCGTTGGGGCTTGACGAGACGAAGAAAACCGTGCTCATAGTGGGCGGAAGCCTCGGGGCTAGGACTATGAACGAGAGCGTGATGCAGCATCTTGACGACATTAAGGCGTCAGGGGTGCAGTTTGTATGGCAGACGGGCAAGTACTATCACGCCTCGATACTTGAACGGCTGAAAGGCCGCGACGACCTGCCGATGCTTAAAGTCACCGATTTTATAAGCGACATGGGCGCCGCCTACAAGGCTGCCGACCTTGTTATCAGCCGCGCCGGGGCAAGCAGCATTTCGGAATTTTGCCTCATAGGCAAGCCCGTTATACTGGTGCCGTCGCCCAACGTGGCCGAAGACCACCAGACTAAAAACGCCATGGCGCTGGTCGACAAGGATGCCGCGCTGTACGTCAAGGACGCCGACGCTCCGTCGCAGGTTATAGGGCTGGCCGTAAAAACGGTTAAGGACGACGCGCGGCTGGCCGCGCTCGCCGCCAACATAAAGAAGCTGGCCTTGCCCGACTCGGCCGACACGATAGCCGCAGAGGTGGTGGAGCTGGCACGAAGTAAAGGTGAAAAAGTAAAAGGGTAAAAAGGTGAAAAAAGAATGGCGCAAAGCATTTGGCTTTAAATTCTTAGCGACCGCAGGGAGACGAGAGTATCCTTGAGCGAAGCGAAAAACTCCTTTAACTCCTTTAACTTCTAAAAAACAACAATGGAACTGAACGACATAAAAGCAGTGTATTTCGTAGGCGCCGGCGGTATCGGCATGAGCGCCATCGCCCGCTACTTCCTTCACAGAGGTGTGGTTGTAGCCGGTTACGACAAGACTCCCTCGGCTTTGACCGAGCAGTTGGAAAAAGAGGGAATGTTGATACATTATGACGACAACGTGAGCGAAGTGCCCCACGCCTGCCGCAACCGCGAGTCTACGCTCGTGGTATACACTCCGGCCATACCGGCCGACCATAAGGAACTGACCCATTTCCGGGAAAAAGGCTTCGATGTGGAGAAGCGCGCGCAGGTGCTCGGTATGCTTACGCGCTCGCACAAGGGCCTGTGTTTCGCCGGAACCCACGGCAAGACCACGACATCGGCCATGTGCGCCCACATCATGCACCAGAGCCATGTGGACTGCAACGCTTTCTTAGGCGGCATAACCAAGAACTATTCGTCAAACTACATATTGAGCAAGGAGAGCGATTTCGTGGTTATCGAGGCCGACGAGTTCGACCGCTCGTTCCATTGGTTGCGCCCGTGGATGAGCGTCATAACCTCTACCGACCCCGACCATCTCGACATCTACGGTACGAAGGACGCCTATTTGGAGAGCTTCGCCCACTATACCGAACTGATACAGCCCGGCGGCGCGCTCGTGATACATACCGGACTTGAGGTGAAGCCGCGCGTGCAGGACGGAGTGAAGGTGTACACCTACGGCCGCGACGGCGGCGACTTCCACGCCGAAAATGTAGTGATTGACAACGGCGAGATAACGTTCGACTTCGTGTCGCCGCTTGAGAACGTGCCCGGAATACGCCTAGGGCAGCCGGTGCCGATAAACATCGACAACGGCATAGCGGCCATGGCTATGGCCCAGCTCAACGGATGTACGGCCGAGGAACTGAGGTACGGCATGAGGACTTACCGGGGAGTGGACCGCCGTTTCGACTTTAAGATAAAGACCGACCGCCTAGTGTTCCTGAGCGATTACGCCCATCATCCCAAGGAGATACGCCAAAGCGCCATAAGCATACGCGAGCTTTACAAGGACAAGCGGATAACGGCCATATTCCAGCCCCACCTGTACAGCCGCACGCGCGATTTCTACAAGGACTTTGCCGAAAGCCTGAGCCTGCTCGACGAGGTGGTGCTCTGTGACATATATCCAGCCCGCGAGGAGCCTATCCCGGGTGTTACGTCGCGGCTGATATACGACAATCTTAAGCCCGGAGTGAAGAAAACGATGATACACAAGGAGGACGTGCCCGGGTATGTGCAGGCCAACGATTTCGAGGTGCTTGTCGTGCTGGGGGCCGGCGACCTTGACAATTACGTGCCTGAGATAGAGAAAATACTTTTGGAGAAATATAAATGATGAAGCTGAGGCTCAAGAGGATACTTACCGTTGCCCTGTGCGTTGCCCTTTCGGTGTATGTGGTGCTGGCCATGACGGCCTTCAACAACCCGAGAGAGGCTTATCCCGTGTGCACCAAGGTGATGATAAACATTGAGGACGAGAGCACCAACGGATTCTTGAGCGCCGACGAGATAAGGCGCATATTGGAGCGGGGAAGGCTTTATCCGTTCAAGAAGCGCATGAAGGACGTCAACCCGCGCGACATTGAGGACAAGCTGAAAGACAGCCCGTTCGTAAAGACAGCCCAGTGCTACAAGACCAAGGACGGCTGCGTGAACATAGCCGTCACCCAGCGGCTGCCCGTGATCAGGGTTAAAAATATCGGCGGCGAGGACTATTATCTTGACGACCACGGCGGCATAATGCCCAATTCAAATTATACGTCAGACCTCATCATCGCCACCGGTTATATATCTAAATGGTACGCGCGGGGCTATCTTGCCAGCATGGCTATAGAGATAATGAAAGACGAATTCTGGCGCAACCAGATAGTGCAGATCAACATATTGCGCGACTTAGGCGTGGAACTGGTGCCCCGTGTGGGCGACCATATCGTGTATCTCGGCAGGCTTCCGCAGTCGAAATACGTCAACCGCCGCAAGGCTCTGATAGCCGGTTTCATGACAACGAAGCTCGACCGGCTGGAGAAATTTTACAAATACGGGCTGAGTCAGGCAGGGTGGAACAAGTATTCGTACATCGACCTTGAGTTTGACAACCAGATAATATGCAAGAAGAAATGACAAACAGGTCAACAAATAACAAGGAAACAAAATAAGAAACGTATGGCAGCAAAGGATTTTATCGTAGCAATAGAGCTTGGCTCGTCGAAGGTGACGGGCATCGCAGGCAAGAAAAACCTCGACGGGAGCATATCCGTGCTTGCCGTGGTAAAGGAGGACTCGTCATCGTTTATCCGTAAAGGAATCGTTTACAACATAAACCAGACGGTGCAATGTATATCCAACATCGTCAAGAAACTTTCGGCGGCGTTGAAGTCGGAGATAGCCCAAGTATACGTAGGAGTAGGCGGGCAGTCGATACGCAGCGTGAAAAACGTAATAGTGAAAGACCTGCCCGGCGATACCATCGTTTCCCAAGACATGGTAAACGAGCTGATGGACTATAACCGTAACATGTCTTATCAAGACCAAGAAATCCTTGACGCGGCCACTCAGGAATATAAAGTGGACAACCAACTGCAGCTCGACCCTGTAGGCATACAGTGTGCCCGGTTGGAGGGAAACTTCCTTAACATACTTTGGAGAAAGGCTTTCTACCGTAACCTCAACAAGTGTTTCGATACTGCCGAGGTGGCAATCGCCGAGATGTATCTTGCCCCGCTGGCTTTGGCCGACAGCGTGCTGTCTGATGCCGAGAAGCGTTCGGGGTGCGTACTTGTCGACCTTGGAGCCGACACTACCACCGTATCGGTGTATTACAAGAACATTTTGCGCCACCTTGTGGTAATCCCGCTCGGCGGCAACAACATAACCAAAGACATCGCTTCGCTGCAAATGGATGAGGCTACGGCAGAGAAGATGAAGCTGAAATATGGCTGCGCATACACCGAAAACAGCGATATTGACAACTCTTTGACTTACCCCATAGACGAAGAACGCAGCGTAGAGGCGCGCAAGTTCATAGAAATTGTTGAGGGAAGATTACAGGAAATTATCGAGAACGTGTGGTATCAGGTTCCGTCAGAATACGCTGACCGTTTGCTTGGCGGTATCATCCTGACCGGCGGCGGGTCGAACATGAAAGATATTGACAAGGCGTTCCGCAACCACACTCACGTGGAAAAAATACGCGTGGCGAAATTTGTAACACAAACGATAACGTCGGCCAATCCCGACATAAACGCCCACAACGGTATGATGAACACCGTGCTGGGCATCTTGGCCAAGGGCGACATGAACTGTGCCGGTGAGGAAACGCCTGAACATGGCGACTTGTTTGATAACGAGAAGACAACGAAACCGGCAATGAAGACGGCCGACTTGCACCAGACCCCGCGCAGTGCCGGCGAGATGAGCCCCGGCGTTGTGCCTACGGCCGCCGAGAAAGCGGCCATAGAGGAGCAGAGGCGCAAGGCAGCCGAGGAAGCCGCGCGCAAGGAGGCCGAGGAGGCCGCACGCCTTGAGGAGGAAGAAAAGAACGGCGACAAGAACATGAAGAAGCGCTTTGAGAAAATGAAGCAGTTCTTCAAGAATCTCGTGGCCGAGGAATAAACGGCAGTCGGCGGTGCTGTTGGATAAGAGCGTCGTGGTAATGTTTTAAAATGATAAAAAGCAGATAAAGATATGAATGAAAGACGTAGCATAGTCGATTTCGGCGAACCGGAGAAAAAGAAAAGCATAATAAAGGTCATCGGTGTGGGCGGCGGTGGCGGCAACGCTGTCAACCACATGTATCGTGAGGGCATACATGACGTGTCGTTTGTGCTGTGCAATACTGACAATCAGGCTCTTAGCGATTCGCCTGTGCCGGTGCACTTGCAACTAGGCAAGGAGGGCCTTGGTGCCGGAAACAAGCCAGAGAAGGCGCGCGCGGCGGCAGAGGAAAGCATAGAAGACGTTAAGAAAATGCTCAGTGACGGTACCAAGATGGCTTTCATCACTGCCGGAATGGGCGGCGGTACCGGTACGGGAGCGGCTCCGGTGATAGCCCGGGTGTCGAAAGAGCTTGATATCTTGACCGTGGGCATCGTAACGATACCATTCCGTTTCGAGGGTGAGAAGAAAATAGACCAGGCTCTCGACGGCGTAGAGGAGATGGCGAAACACGTTGACGCGCTGCTCGTCATCAACAACGAGCGCCTGCGCGAGATTTATCCGGAGCTGTCAATACTCGACGCATTCGGCAAGGCAGACGACACTTTGAGTGTTGCGGCTAAAAGTATTGCAGAAATTATAACCGTGCACGGACTGATGAACCTCGACTTCAACGATGTGAAAACCGTGCTCAAGGACGGCGGAGTGGCCATAATGAGTACAGGCTACGGTGAGGGAGAAGGCCGTGTGAAGAAAGCCATCGACGACGCTCTGAATTCCCCCTTGCTCAACGATAACGACATATTCAACTCGAAGAAAATACTTCTCAACATATCGTTCAGCGGCGAGAAGGGCAGCAGCAAGGGCAGTCTGATGATGGAGGAAATGAACGACGTGAACGACTTCATTGCCAAGTTCGATACCAAGTTCGAGTTCAAGTGGGGCTTGGCCACCGACCCGGAACTGGGTGACAAGATAAAGGTCACCATACTTGCCACGGGCTTCGGCATAGAGGATGTTGACGGAATGAACAATCACATCAAGAAACACACGCAGGAGGAGAACGAACGCCGCGCCGAGGAAGAGGAGAAAGCGGCCGAGAAGCGGGCGCGACGCGAACGCATATACGGCGGCGACGGTAAAACGTCAAAATACAAACGACGTCCACACATATACATATTCCGTCAGGAGGACCTAGACAACGACGACGTGATTTCGGCTGTGGAGTCGACACCTACATACAAGCGTACGCGCCAAGAACTTGAAGAGATAAAGAATCAAGCCCTCGGACAGCTAAAGAAACAAGAGCCGGACGAAAGCGCAAGCGTGCAGGGCACGATAAAGTTTGCATGAAAGCAGCCACCTTTCCCCATATCCTTGAGGGGAGGAACTTGGTATGCTTTAGGGCGTGGTGATGTAGGTTGGGCATTTTTTTGTATGTATATTATTAATGTTTAGGCAACAAAGGTAATTCAGCCCTGTCCCTTCGGGAGGGCGGGGTGGGTGTTTACTTTTTAAATTATGATATTATGGAATTATTCGATCAAGTAAGCAATGACATCAAGGAGGCCATGAAGGCCCGCGACAAGGTGCGTCTCGAAACCTTGCGCAATATAAAGAAAGTGTTTCTCGAGGCTAAAACGGCTCCCGGAGCCAATGACACTTTGGAAGACGCGGCGGCTTTGAAGTTACTCGCCAAACTGGCCAAGCAAGGTAAAGAGTCGGCCGCCACGTTTACGGCGCAGGGCCGCAAGGATCTTGCCGACTCGGAACTGGCCCAAGTGGCGGTAATCGAGGAATATCTTCCAAAACCTCTCAGCGAGGCTGAGATAGAGGCGGCAGTGAAGGAAATAATAGCCCGAACCGGCGCGCAGGGCATGAAAGACATGGGGCGTGTGATGGGCGTAGCTTCAAAACAAATGGCCGGACGTGCCGACGGTGGTGCCATTTCGGCTGTTGTAAAGCGTTTGTTGGCCTGATTATTCTTGGTGGTCAATATAAAAAAGCGCGGCCTGTTTGCAAACATCCAAATTGCAAGCAGGCCGCGCTTTTTTGCCATGTCTGTGGAGAAAAGTTTTATTTCATTTCGTCGTCGGCATACCGGCGCAGTTTTTCCAGCCCCTTTTCGAGCGTTGCGCGTGGGCAGGCAATGTTTATGCGGACGAACGGGCGTTCCGTCTCGCCGTACATTTCGCCGTCGTTCAGCCATAGTTTTTCGCGTTCAAGCAGTTCTTCCACTATAACGGGCGACGGCTTGCCGAGCGCCGAGCAGTCAACCCATACTAGATAAGTGCCCTCCAGTTTTGTCACTGTAAGCATCGGCAGATGTTCGGCGAAGTACGTTTTCAAGTACTCGTAGTTGCCGTAAAGGTAATCAAGCAGTTCCCTGAGCCATTTTTCTCCTTCGTTGTAGGCCGCCTGCAAGGCCGTCACTCCGAACGGGTTTACGTCGCACACTTCGTTTATGTTGATAGCCTTGTCTATGCGTTGGCGCGTTTCGGGGTCTGCCGCCGTTATGTTGGCAATCTGCGTACCGGCTATGTTGAACGTCTTGGTCGGAGCCGTGCACGTGGCCGAGTGTAGCAGGAAATCTTCCGAAATTGAGGCGAATGGCGTGTATTTGAAGCCCGGCATTGTGATGTCGCAGTGTATTTCGTCAGAGATTACGAACACTCCGTGCCTCAGGCAGATGTCGCCCATGCTGGCCAGTTCGTCGCGTGTCCATACGCGTCCGGCCGGGTTGTGCGGGTTGCACAGCAGGAATACTTTCACCTGCGGGTCGGCCGCTCGGTGTTCAAAGTCGTCGAAGTCGATAGTGTAAGTTCCATCGGCGTAGACCAAATGGTTGTCTTCCAACACGCAACCGTTGTTCCTTATCGACGAGAAGAAGCAGTTGTACACCGGTGCCTGCACCAATACCTTGTCGCCGGGCGATGTCATCGCCTTGATAATCGCCGACACGGCCGGCACCACTCCGCTGGTGTATATCATCCATTCGCGTTGCATAGTCCAGCCGTAACGGCGGCTAAACCAGTTTATTGCGGCCTCGTAATAAGAGCCGGGCACGTGCTCGTAGCCGAACACCCCGTGGTCAACTCTCTTGCGCAAGGCATCGATTACGCATGGCGCAGTGCGGAAATCCATGTCGGCAACCCACATGGGCAGCGCGTCGTCCACATGCCCGCCGTCCCATTTCTCGCTGTCGGTGCCGCGGCGGTCTACAATCTCGTCAAAATCAAAAAATCCCATATCGTTGTATTGTAAGTTGTATGTTCATGGGCGCAAAGTTACTGAATAAACGCCTGAAAGCGAGCCTTTTTTCTATTATAACTGTCCGCATTTTCGGCGAAAAGTGAATAAATCAGTAAAAACAGATACGCCAATGAATGTTTTTTTGTACTTTCGCATCGTGTAAGTCAAACTAATAAGCATAAGATAAAGCTGAATTTCAAGTACATAAAAACTACTATATAACAATGAAACAAAATAGTGTTAAGCCGGCCGAGGGCAAATTAGGAGTCCTTTGTGTCGGCCTCGGAGCCGTAAGTTCGACGTTCATCACGGGTGTGTTGATGATAAGGAACGGTATGGGTAAGCCTGTCGGCTCAATCACTCAAATGGCAAAAATACGTGTCGGAAAGGGAGAAGACAGGCGGTATGAGCACATATCAAATATCGTACCGATGCCAACGCTTGGCGATTTGGAATTCGGCGCGTGGGACATTTTGCCCGACAACGCTTTCGAGAGCACGCTGAACGCCGGCGTACTTGACGGCCGTGACATTTATCCGGTAAAGCAGGAGCTTGAGAAAATAGTCCCGATGCGCGGTGTTTACGACCCCGACTATGTGAAAGCTATCGACGGCACATGGACCAAAGACACGAGCCTTACGCGCTGGGAGCTTATGGGGCAGGTGCGCGAAGACATACGCACGTTCAAGCGTGAGCACGGTTGTGCACGCATGGTTGTGGTATGGGCGGCGTCAACCGAGATTTACGTTCCGCGCGAAGACAGTGTGCACGGCAGCCTTGAGGCTCTTGAGGCCGCTATGAAAGCCGACGACCGCCGCCATATAGCGCCGTCAATGTGTTATGCTTACGCCGCAATGGCAGAAGGCGCGCCGTTTATAATGGGCGCCCCGAATACGTGTATCGACATACCCGCGATGTGGCAGCTGGCCGAGAAAACGGGCACTCCGATAGCCGGTAAGGACTTTAAGACCGGTCAGACTATGATGAAGACCGTGCTCTCGGCGGCTTTCCGTACACGTATGTTGGGTGTCAACGGCTGGTTTTCTACCAATATCCTCGGCAACAGGGACGGTCTTGTGCTTGACGTTCCCGAGAATTTCAAGACAAAGGAGGTTAGCAAGCTCGGTGTGATTGACACCATTCTGAGCGGCGACGAGTATCCCGAGCTTTACTCCGACATATTCCACAAGGTGCGCATCAACTACTATCCGCCGCGCGGCGACGATAAGGAGGGGTGGGACAACATCGACATTTTCGGATGGATGGGCTACCCCATGCAGGTGAAAGTAGACTTCCTGTGCAAGGACTCAATACTTGCCGCGCCGTTGTTGCTTGACCTTGCGCTGTTGTCCGACCTTGCCCTGCGCGCAGGCCGCCACGGCATACAACGCTGGTTGTCGTTCTATCTCAAGAGTCCGATGCACACCGACGGCGAGAAACCGGTGCACGACCTGTTCCAGCAGTACACCATGTTGAAGAACGCTATACGCGAAATGGGCGGATATGAAGCCGACGAAGAGGTTGACTGACGTGAAGATAACAAAGAAAAGACTGTTGCAATCGCTGCCGGCGGTGCCGGTGGCGATTGTTTTTATTATGTATGCGCTGACGTTCCGTCCATGGTCGGCAGGGTGTATGGCACGTTCCGTAGCACTGGTTGAGCGTGTTTCATATTACGAGCTGCTGGCCGACGGCCGTCCTGTGGCGGTGTTCCGCTCTTTCGGTGACAGCCTTTCGCTTGAAGGACTGTCGCCGGCCGGTGATTCTTCGGCTGTGTTACGGCGGCGCGTCTCGGGGTGTTGGGTCAACAGGTGGCCGCTGTTTGCCTCGTGCCGTGGGCTTTTGCTCGTGGCAGACGATGACAGCCTTGAGTCGGTAAGGACATCTCTCGCAGGCAGGAGGCTGCGCTCAGTGCTGAGGAACGAGGTGGAACGTCTTGGGCGCAGTCTGTTGCTGATGGACAAAAGGGAGGATGAAGCCGACTATTACATGCGTGTGCACAACGTGGTTGACGACGGTTACAACACCGTGGCGGCGTATACGGCAAGGGTGAAGGCGGCCCGGCAGCAGGCCGACAGCCTGTATGCGGCGCTTGGCTCGGCAGTGTCGGCGCGTCGGCTGGTGTTGAGGCGCGTGGCGCGTTATGTTTTATTATATAACGACACATCCGGTGTGGTTGTCAGAAAACCTTGCGTCAGGGTGTCAAACGGCGGCGCGGGGCGTTTCGCCTTGTTGCAGACGGCAGACCGCAAGACCGTCACCGGCGCTTCGGCGTTGTATCTTCACCAGTGGCTTGTGCCGGGTGTCAAGGCGGGCGACAGCGTAGTCGTGGCATCTATACCGGGCTGCGGCAACGGTGAGCGCGGCGTTACCGACCCCGCGTCGGCCACGTTTGCCGGGGCTGCCACCGGTGATATGAAGCATGGGGTGCCGTCACTGCTTGCTCCCGACGGCAGTCCGGTGTTTACGCGCGGCGGCTTTTTTGCCGGTTTCAGCATCGGCGACAGGGTGGTTGAACCGGGATTTTTCGGTTTTGGATTAAATCGTTTGTTGCCATGAAAGCAGTCTCTTTAATTCTTACGGCCGTGCTGGCTGTGCTTGTGCAGTCGTGCGTTGACTCGCGTCCGGTTGGCTCTTCCATAATAAAAAGCGGAAAGTTCACTTATACAGGACAGGTTTCAGGCGGCCGGTATGACGGTTACGGAGTGCTTTCGGTTGGCGACTCTATTGTGTATAGCGGCCAGTGGAGCAAGGGGCTGAGGCATGGTCACGGCACGGCTGCCGACTCGCTGGGGCGCAAGGTGTCGGCCTTGTGGCGGGCCGATACTATTGTGCGCGGCATGGTGAGCGATTCTTCGGGCGTTTACCGCGGTGAGTTCGACCGCAGTCTGGCTTTCAGCGGGCACGGCGTATGGCGCGGGCGCGACGGTTCTTGGTATGACGGCGCATGGAAGGACGGGCGGCGCAACGGCTTCGGAGTAGGCGTAACGGCCGGGGGTAAGGTACAGGCTGGCGAGTGGAAGGACGGCCGCTATCGTGGAGAGCGCATGACTTACACCGCCGAACGCATCTACGGCATCGACATCTCGCGCTACCAGCACGGCAAGGGGCGCAAGCGTTACGCCATAAACTGGGGCAAGTTGCGCGTGACCCACCTTGGCGACATCAGCCGTAAGAAGGTGAACGGCGAGGTTGACTATCCAGTGTCGTTCGTCTATATCAAGTCTACAGAAGGAGCTTCGGTGCGCAATCCTTATTTTCTCAGCGACTACCGCGCCGCGCGGCGGCACGGAATACCCGTGGGCGCGTACCATTTCTTCTCTACTACGTCCAAGCCGTCGCAGCAGGCGCGCTATTTCCTGCGTAATTCGCGGTTTATGAAAGGCGACTTGCCACCAGTGCTCGACGTAGAGCCTTCGCCGCGGCAGATAGCGCGGGTAGGCGGCGCGAAGGCTTTGCTTGACCGCGTGCGTACATGGCTGAGGGCTGTGGAGAAGGCTACGGGAACGCGCCCCATATTATACGTAAGCCAGCAGTTCGTGAACAAATACTTATCTTACGCGCCCGATTTGGCGCGCGACTATATGATATGGATAGCCCGTTACGGCGAATACCGCCCCGACGTGCGCCTTGCCATCTGGCAACTCTGCCCCGACGGGCGCGTAAACGGGATACACGGCGAGGTTGACATAAACGTGTTCAACGGCTATCACGACAGCTTCTCGAAATTCCTTAACACCGAAACGATAGGAAACTGATTGTGCGCAAACGGTTTGCACACTATGTGCGGACGGCTTGCACACATTGTGCAGACAGCTTTCCCGTTTTGTGCAGACCGTCTGCACATTTTACGATAACGCTATTATAAATAATGAAAAGATGCCGCACGGTAATCGTGACGGCGCCTTTCATCTTGAATGTGGCTTGCCTGCGCAGGGCTACTTCATGTTTATTATTGCCGTGGTTTTCGCCAAGCCGATAACGAATCTTACGGTTGTAGCTACGCATAACATATTCAACGGCGTATGCTTTATGACGGGAAAGGCGGGGGTCTTTTGCAGAATAAAATAATAAAAGCCGTTACATGTATGGTAGTAACGGCTTTTATGTGGTTAAAAATCGAATGTTTTGGTTATCGTTCCGTCGTAAGTCACGATTTCTATGCTTACCTCGTCGCCCTTGGCTGGCGTGAAAGGCAGGCGCGCCACGGCTACGCTGAGGTATGCGGTGGTGGAGTAATACTCGGGCACTCCTGCTTGGTCGTGGTACAGCTGCAGGCTTGCCGTGCGCGTGCCGTCGGCCTTTGTTTCCACGCCGAGGTTGATTATGCCCAGCGTCTGTGTGCCGTATTCACCGTCTACGGCACCCGTTTTTATCGAGAGTTCTAGGTTAAGGTACTTGCCGTTACGGCTTTTCCATGCGCTTACGAGCGTCACGGGGTCGGTCTTTACGTCTCCTTCCAGTTCCGCGATGTCGGTAGGTGTAGGCACCAACACTTGTCCCATGGCCATCGGTTCGGCCTTGGCGCGCCCGTCGCCTTTGTCCACCTTATTATAATATAGCAGCGCACGGTAAAACGTATCGGGCTTTTCGGCCCATGCGGCCTGTACCGCCCTTGTGAACGGGAGCGTTTCGCCGTCGTCGGTCTCTACGCCTGTTATCATGGCTTGGCCGTCGGTCTGTGCTTCGACGAAGTCGGCCCGCATGTTTGAAAGACTGCCTTCGCCGGTGTCGTAAGCCTCGTTCTCGCAGGCAAAAAACAGCGGAACTACAGCCAGGAGCATAGCTTTCTTGATAATATTCATTGCCGGGCTTTGATGAAATTGATTGCCGGGTAGGCATACATGGTCAGCATACGTTCTGTGAGGAACGCCTCGTCTTTGGCAGGCAGGTCGATTTTCGCCAGTTGTCCGGCAATGTATTCCATGAAAGAGTCATGTTCCTTGGCCGTGTAACGGTCAGCGTGCTCATTTTGGCTGGTAAGCTTGTCAAAGGCGATGAAGTTTGACGGATAAAGGCGGTAGTTGCGGTGTATCTCGTGGTCGATGTGTTTTGCTATGATGTCGAACACTTCGGTCTTAGGTGTCTCAGGGTTGATTGTGTCAAGCCAAGCGTCTATGCACGGCGCGCAATGGTAGTGAACACGCCCCTTGTAGCCCATTATGCCGGTGCGCATACTGGTCACGTCGTCTTCGGCTGACTTCTTCCACTGTGGGTTGTCGCGCTTCAGCTGGAACTCACGGGCTTTCAGGTAGTCGCACGGGTCGTATTCGTATGAAATAGCCAGCGGCACTATGTGCAGGCGGCGGAGCTTTTCCACCACGTCGCCGCGCCCTCCGCCGATGGCCATCATCTTCAGTATGGCCGGCTGGGTGAGGTCGTTAGAGTCTTTTGCCCGCCCTTCGCGCTGCGCTATCCAGATGTTGTCGCGCTTTTCCTCGATGACGAAATGCATGTAATCGGACATCACACGGCTGGCCGCGAGCGTCTCCCTAGGTGGCAGGCCGCGCTTTACGATGAATGATTTATTCACCCTGACAAGGTCTTTTACCCACGGCAGTGCCAGCAGATTGTCGCCTATCGCTATTTCGCAGGTGGTCTTGAATCCTGAGTCGAGCAACAGTTTGTCAAGAAAACCTGAGTCCAATACGATGTCACGGTGGTTGCTTACGAACGTGTAACGTCCTTCCACGTCGACCGCCGAGGCGTCCATGTCGCATCCGGAGGTCAGCTTGTTTGCCAATGACTGTACGAATCCGTAACAGAAAGAAGCCTGAAATTCAAGGTTGGTCTTGCACGCAAGCATCTTATTGCGTGCTTCTTCGAACGTCAAACCGGGAGCCGCCACGGCTAGGACTTGCCTGAATTGTGGATCGGCAAGCAGCCTTTCAAACACTGAAGGCAGTTCTTCTGGCTCGTAAGGGCGTATCTCATCAAATTCAACGGGAACTTTCATTGTATTCAATGTTTATGCGTTTGATTTGAGTTAAAACATTCAAGGGAGTTAAAGGAGCTAAGGACGAATGTCTTGTTATTTGTCGTTGAAGTATTGCCAACTAAGCATTTGTCTTTAAATCCTTTAACTCCCTTGACAGCTTTAAATCCTTTGTAAGTTACCTGAATTGGTTTTCCACTATGTCCGTAAGCACGTCTGTCATGTTGAGACCGGCTGCCTTGACTTGTTGTGGAATGAAGCTAGTGGCCGTCATGCCGGGAGTGGTGTTGACTTCAATCATGTTTATCTTGTCGACTTCACGTCCGTCGCTTCCCGTGCCGCGGCTTATTATATAGTCAATGCGTATCATACCATTACAGTGCAGAATGTCGTAAATCTGACTTGTAATCTCATTTACGCGCTCGGTCGTTTCCGGAGCGAGGCGGGCGGGCGTTATCTCCTGTACCTGTCCGTTGTATTTGGCGTCGTAGTCAAAGAATTCATGCTGCGTAACCACTTCCGTTGCGGGCAGCACGACGCTCTTGTCGCGGGTTTTGTAGCAGCCTATCGATATTTCAGTACCTTGGATAAACTGTTCTACCATGACATCCTCGCTCTCCATCATGGCTTTGCGTATGGCAGGCGCAAGCTGGTCTTTGTTCTTTACCTTGGACACTCCAAAGCTGCTGCCGTCGGCCGCCGGTTTCACAAAGCACGGCATTCCGATGCGCTTTTCAATCTCGTCGTCGCTGACTATTTCCTCGTATCCCTTACGGATAAGCAGGCTGTCGGCTACGCGGACACCATAGCCGCGTAAGTATTGGTTAAGTACGAATTTGTTGAACGTCAGTGCCTCGACAAGTACTCCGCTTGTGGAGTATGGCACATGTACAAGCTCAAAGTAGCCTTGTAGTATGCCGTTTTCGCCCGGAGTGCCGTGTATGGTTATGTAGGCGTAATCGAATTGCATGAATTTACCATTCTCCATGAACGAGAAATCGTTGCGGTCGACGGGCGTAGTAGTGCCGTCAGGCAGGTTGACGTGCCAGTCAATACCTTTTACGACGACTATGTAGACATCGTATCTGTCCTTGTCGAAAAAAGAGTAAAGTCCTTGGGCGGAGCGCAAGGAAACTTCATATTCGGATGAATCGCCTCCGCATACTATGGCAATCGTTCTTTTGAGATTTTTCATAATATATCTTTTTATTTTAATTCATTTCCTTTTATAAATGTCTTCCATTTATTTATTAGCCGTTCCATGTCGTCAGGAAGCGGCGACGTGAAATCCATCTGCTTTCCGGTTGTGGGGTGTATGAAACCAAGGGTTTTTGCGTGTAAAGCCTGCCGCGGGCATGTCTTGAAGCAGTTATCTATGAACTGCCGGTAGCTGCCGGTGCGGTTGCCGCGCAGAATCTCTGTGCCTCCGTATCTTTCATCGGCAAATAGCGGATGGCCGATATGCTTCATGTGAGCCCGTATTTGGTGGGTGCGCCCTGTTTCAAGTACACATTCAACGAGCGTCACATATCCGAAACGTTCCATCACGTGGTAGTGTGTTACTGCATGTTTGCCGGTCTCTGAGTCGGGCGGGAACACTGTCATGCGCATGCGTTCTTTCGGGTCGCGCCCTATGTTGCCCTCAATGCGGCCGTTGTCTTCGGTTAAATTGCCCCACACAAGTGCGTTATAGCTACGGTGTGTGGTTTTATTGAAAAACTGCAGGCCGAGTTTTGTTTTCGCATTTGGCGTTTTAGCTATTACAAGCAGTCCGCTCGTGTCTTTGTCTATGCGGTGAACCAAGCCTACTTCCGGGTCGTTGGGATCGTACGTCGGCACGTCTTTCAGGTGCCAAGCCACGGCGTTCACCAATGTGCCGTGCCAGTTCCCGCACCCCGGATGAACCACAAGTCCGGCGGGCTTGTTTATCACCATCAGTTCCGAGTCTTCATAAATAATGTCAAGCGGAATATCTTCGGGCTCTATTGTGTTGTCATACTGTGGCCTGTCGAGCATCAACGTAATAACGTCAAGCGGGCGTACTCGGTAATTGCTTTTCACCGGCTTGTCGTTTACGTGTACAAAACCGGCGTCTGCCGCGCGCTGTATGCGGTTGCGGCTTGTGTGCTGCAGCTTTTTGAGCAAGAATTTGTCAATGCGCAAAGGCTCTTGTCCTTTGTCTACGACAACGCGCAGATGTTCATACAGTTGCTGCCCATCTTCGTCTTCAAGTTCAATGTCGTCGATGTAGTCTTCTGCCATAATATTCTCGTGTCGCAAGAGATATCGGTCGCGCTTTCTATTCCGGACCGGTCACAACTTCAAACTCGTCCACTTCGCTTTCTTGTTCTGGCCCGGTGTAAAGCACTCCGTCTGCCTGCATTGGCTCGGCCAAAGAGTCTCCGTATTCGTCGAAATAGTCTTCAGGTGCTGCATATACGATAGAGTCGTTAATGTCACGCATACCGTCGCCGACTTGTATGACTATGATGTCATTGACGGATACTTTCTGCCCGTTGTGCAGTAATTTGCCTTTCGATTTCAATCCGTACACCCATTCGTTTTCGCCGGGGATGTATTCCGTAGGGCCAACTTTGAAGCCCATTGCTATCAGTTTGGCTCGGGCTTCGCGGTATGAGCAATTGTCGATGATGTCGGGGATTGTCAGCATTGGCGAGTGCGACGAGTTTATAACTACGTAAACCGTGCGCCCTGACTTGACTCCCTTGCCCGGTTCAGGTGACTGTTCGAGTATGCAGTCGGGTGGTAATGTCTTAACGTATCCCGTATCGCTTACAACCACGTTCAGTTTGTTGGCTGTCAGAATGTGCTCGGCATCGGAGAACTGCTTGTGCTTTACATTGGGAACTGTTATCACTTCACCGTGATGGGTGTATATGTCAAGACCTATCTTTGTGCCCCAGCATAGCAATATTACGACAACCAGCATGGCGGCAAGGTTGCTCCATAGCCGCAGGCTGAAGATTTTTCTGAAGAAATCTTTAGTCTTCATTTTGTCGTTATATTTTTATTAATGTTGTCAGTTGTCGTAAGTGCAAAGGTATGAAAAAAACAGAAAGAAGCAAAGACATTGCTTTACTTCTTTCTTTTTCCTGTCCAATTTCTTTCGAACCGGTGGTTATTTTCCGTGGTGCTCGTCTGAAACGGTAAGTTTCTTGCGTCCCTTTGCGCGGCGTGCCGCAAGCACGCGGCGGCCGTTCTTAGTAGCCATTCTCTCGCGGAAGCCGTGCTTGTTCACTCTTCTTCTGTTGTGCGGCTGAAATGTTCTTTTCATATTTGCTTTTTATTTTATTGTTATTCGTTTTCACACTTTGGGCTGCAAAAGTACGCATTTCTTTTTAAATAAACAAGAATTGAGCGTTTTTTAGCTGTATGTTTTTATGTTTTTTCTAAAAAAATAGTAACTTTGCGCCCTGAAAGTCAACTTTTTAGGTGAAGAATACCTCTATCGGCGTGGCACGTGCTGATAAGGTAATGAAATTTTATTCATCGTTTTCAATATGGCAATAATTATTTAATTACATATTTAATTATGATTAACTCACAGGAAATAAAGAAAGGTACATGCATCCGCATGGACAATCAAGTATGGATTTGCATCGATTTCCAGCATGTAAAGCCGGGTAAGGGTAACACCGTGATGCGTACGAAGCTGAAGAACGTTACCGACGGCCGTGTGCTTGAGCGCACTTTCCAGATAGGTTTCAAGCTCGAAGACGTGCGTATAGAGCATCGCCCTTACCAATATTTATATGAAGACCCGACGGGGCTTATCTTCATGAACCAAGAGACATTCGAGCAAATACCGATTAACCGCGACTCGATAATCGGCGTTGATTACATGAAGGAGGGCGATGTCGTAGAGGTTGTAACCGACACTACCGACGGCACCATACTTTATGCTGAGATGCCTGTTAAGACCAACCTGCGCGTTACCCACAGTGAACCGGGCATCAAGGGCGACACTGCAACTAACGCTACTAAGCCGGCTACGCTTGAGACCGGGGTTGAGGTGCGTGTGCCGTTGTTCATCAACGAGGGCGACCTTATTCAGATAGACACCCGCGACGGCAGCTATTTGAATCGTGTGAAGGAATAACATTTCATAGCCCCGATTTCAGTAATTGAAGTAGCTAAGGGAGTTAAAGCTGTTAAAGGCAATAGCTGTTATAATGACATTAAGTAACAAAGCGTGTGTCTTCAACTGCTTTAACTCCCTTGATTATTTTGATTGTCTTAAAAAACTAATATCAATGAAATACTCTTTTGTCGTTCCTGTGTATAACCGTCCCGACGAGGTCGACGAACTTCTTGATAGTCTTACACGGCAGACCTTCGGTGATTTTGAAGTGATAATAGTTGAAGACGGCAGTGCCGTAACGTGTAAGGACGTATGCGCCAAATATGAAAACAGACTTGCCTTGCGCTATTTTGCAAAGCCTAACAGTGGACCGGGACAAAGCCGCAACTACGGTGCCGAGCGTTCCAAGGGCGAGTATCTCATTGTGCTTGATTCAGATGTCGTGCTGCCTGAAGGTTATCTGCTGGCGGTTGACGAAGAACTGAACCGCGAACCGGCCGACGCTTTCGGCGGCCCGGATCGTGCGCACGTCTCGTTTACCGACACACAGAAGGCAATAAGCTACTCCATGACGAGTTTTTTCACCACGGGCGGAATACGTGGCGGCAAGAAGAAACTTGACAAGTTTTATCCACGTTCCTATAATATGGGCATACGCCGCGACGTTTACCTGCGTCTTGGAGGGTTCTCGAAGATGCGTTTTGGCGAGGATATAGATTTCAGCATACGCATATTCAAGGCTGGATGCCGTTGCCGCCTGTTTCCCGAAGCGTGGGTCTGGCACAAGCGGCGTACTGATTTCCGGAAGTTTTTCCGCCAAGTGTTCAACAGCGGGATTGCACGCATCAATCTTTATAAGAAATATCCCGAATCTCTGAAACTTGTCCATTTACTGCCTATGGTGTTTACCGTAGGTGTCAGTACACTTGTTCTGACATCTGCTGTCGGGCGCATCTTGATGGAGTATGACAGCATAGCCCGTTGGTATTGGTTGTGCGCCGGGCCGTGGTTGCCGATTCTTTTTTATTGCCTGCTCATTTTTGCCGATTCTTCCATTGTAAACAAAAGTATGAAGGTGGGGGCGCTCAGTGTGCCTGCGGCGTTTGTCCAGCTTTTCGGTTATGGCTGCGGTTTCATTACCGCATGGTGGAAAAGGTGCGTCAAAGGACAAGATGAGTTCCATGCTTTTGATAAAAACTTTTATAAATAACAAGTACCGTAGTTTTATTAAGGGATGTATTAGGGCGTTTTTTTATTTGCCATGTCTAAACTTTCAATCAACCAATGGGCGGAAGAAGACCGCCCTCGTGAGAAGCTGATGCGCCTCGGGGCGTCGGCGTTGACCAACGCAGAGCTGTTGGCCATACTCATAGGGTCGGGGTCGCACGACGAAAGCGCCGTCGACTTGATGAAGCGCGTGCTTGCCGATTGCGGCAACAACTTGAATACATTGGGTAAGATGACTATATGGCAGCTCGCTGGCGGAAAGTATAAGGGCCTCGGCCCGGCGAAGGCCGTTGCCATACTAGCGGCGTGCGAGCTGGGCAAGCGTCGGCAAGTTGAGGATGCCGAGAAGCGTGAAAAGCTCGATTCGGCAATGGCCATATACGATTATATGCACCCTAAAATGCAGGATTTGGATGTCGAGGAAGCGTGGGTGTTGCTCATGAACCAGAACCTAAAGTTGATAAAATGTGTCATGCTGTCACACGGAGGCATCACCGAGACGGCTGTTGATGTACGTCTGGCGGTAAAAAACGCGCTGCTTTGCAACGCCACGGTCATGGCTCTTTGTCACAATCATCCAAGCGGTAACGCTTCGCCGAGCGGCGATGACGACAGACTGACGCAGAAGTTGAAAAAGGCTTGTGAGCTGATGCGCCTGCATCTGCTTGACCATGTTATAATAACCGACGGCCGTTATTATAGCTATTCGGATGAAGGGCGGTTGTGAAATACGGCAGGTTTTAGGCCGTATCAGGAGTTATCTTTTGGTTCCATTGATTTTTTTGGGGAATGATATACCAGTTGACCTAGAATTTTATTACATTTGATACCAGTTGATTATTTTTTAGATAATGTAGATATTTATATAAAACGCCATAGCATTGGCGGTGCTACGGCGTACAGCGATTTATCAACTCCTCGCTGCCAAAAATCTGCCTATGGCCTTTGAGGCCATTTCCTACAATGTGATTTGATATATTCCCACAAACCGTTACGTTTACGGAAATAGTCAATCACACTGACAGGTTTTTCAGCAGTTTTACACTTACAACGTGCCATGCTCTAATTACTTATGATTTGGTGGAGTCACATGGCAAAACATGCTATCCACTTATTCACAATTTGAGGCGCGTATAGTTTAAAATGATATTGCAAACATAAGAAAAATCATTGACATTGCCAAACGAAATGCCAGTGATTTTTCTTATTTTTTCCGCTAAGTCTTTCTTGAAAACTCTTTGAAATATTTGTTCTTTCCAAGAATTTTTCGTATCTTAGCCTGTGAAATAATGACATAAACTAACCATTACGAAGGCTATGAGGGGATTGGAAAAATTCAACAGTTTGGTATCGTTAATCACCTATTTCAAGGATGATGACACCTGCAAGCGGTTCTTAAAGGAACAGCGGTGGGGAGACGACGTCGTTTGCCCCTACTGCGGACAGCACCATTGCCATACACGTTCTAATGGACAGTTCCGTTGCCCGAACTGTCTGAACAACTTTTCAGTCCTCGTGGGTACAGTCTTCGAGAATACGAAAGTGTCACTGGTCAAGTGGTTTGCAGCCATGTACCTTATATCATCGCACAAGAAGGGCGTGTCATCCCACCAGTTGGCAAAGGACATTGACGTTACGCAGAAAACGGCATGGAACATCCTGCAAAAGGTACGTTCGCTGTTCAAGCAAGACGACAGTGTGGAATTGTTCGAAGATGTCGAGTGTGACGAGGCGTACATCGGAGGCCGTGAGAGGAACAGGCACGAAAGCAGGAGGACGGAAGGCACACAGGGACGCTCGGTGAAGACCAAGACACCCGTCTTCGGCATGGTGCAGAGAAACGGCAGTGTCATTGCCGTAAAGACAGCCGACACCAAGGGTGCGACCATCATGCCTATAATAAGGCAGTTCGTGAGGGAAGGGGCACGTATCTTCACCGACGAATACATCGGCTACCGCAGCCTTAACGAAAGTGAATACGGCCACGGCGTTGTCAACCACAAAGACAGGCAGTTCGTTGACGGAGACAGCCATACGAATACGATAGAGGGTTTTTGGGCGCAGTTGAAGCGTTCGTTGTTTGGCGTGTACCATTTCGTATCGGCGAGATACCTGCAAAGATATGTTGACGAGGCCGTATTTAGGTTTAATACGAGGAAGCAAACAGAAGGCGAGCGTTTTGGCATCATGTTCGTGCGTTCGATAGGCACGTTCAGTTATGCTGACGTGAGGAACGTCGGGTAACAGTTTGTTTTTTCGGGATATTTTTCATATATTTGCAGAAAACGTGATATTTATTATAAATGTTTAAAACATAAAGATTATGTCAAAACAATTAGATTTCAAACGTTTTGAAATGCTTAAAGAAAACCAACTTATCGAAGAACAAAGAGAGTGGACGGCAAGTCAGTGGGAAGCATATTATGCCCATAATGGAATGTGGGCAAATACCATTCCATTTGCGGAATTTGATAAATTGGCAAAAAATAAACTTTATCAAATGTGGAAGGAGAAATATGGAAGTAATTATAAGTGATGAAGTTAAAAACTCGTTATTTGAATATTTGGGTTTTCTATTATTATATCCAATCTCTTTTAAAAGGGCGTATCAAAAATATTGTAATATGAGGGATAAAATATTACAAATAGGCCAAACCCCATTTATGTACCCTATTTGTAAGTATAAAGATTTAGGCCAAATTTTTGATAAGAAAAGACAGCCTTTGAATAAATTTCTTAGGCAATTTGTATATCAAGACGAAGCAAAACATCCATGGACATTTTCGTATCTTATAAATCCAGATACAAATCAGATACGAATTATTAAAATGATGTATTCTTCATACATCAAAGAAAATGATGATATTATATTACAAGATAAAATTAATAGGATTATAACTGAATGTATCAATAAGGTTTTGAACAATTTATAATTGACGATTTGCTTTATCGTCATTTATAAATTAACTAGGTCAACTAGTATATTATTCCCTTTTTTGACCACAATATCGGGCGCGTCACAGCTTATCAGATACGTCCTGCCGCCGTTCAGCCTGATGTAGAAACAGTTTGAATAATTGCCGACGTATTCAAAATGTCTGCCGAGACATCCGCCTGAAAACCAACCTATGTAGCCGCAGTATGCACCGCTTCCGCAAAGGCGGAGTAGCTCGGAGGGGCTTCCGTTCCATAGTCCGGCATCGTGTATTTCGGCGTAACCGAACGTTTTATGACCCATCACGCGGTGCAATATGATAGCCTCGGCGGTCAGTTCCACACTTTTCGGCGATATGAGGTAAAAGTAAATCATGCAGGCGGCCACTATCGCCGTAGTGGCGGTAAGTATGACTATTCCCTCAGTGACCGGGTCGTTTACCGCCACATACCATGTCGGGATGAAAACGGCAGCAAGCAAAATCAGCGTCCCTCGTGTGACGTAAGTTACGGTTTTGCTTTTTCCCACTTTGAATGTTTGGCTTGTACATGTCCTGATTTCTTGCGTTTGTGTCATGACAGTCTTGTTGGTCGGTGTGTTTCCTATAATGCAAAGATATATGAATAATTCTATTTTTCGATACACCGTGCGCCTTTTTTCTTCCTTTTAACCCAAATCTCTCATTAAGATTTAATCATTCTTGTACAGAATGTTCTGTAATGACTTGAAATCCAGTGTTTTACGTTATGCTTTGCAAAATGCCGTCTTTTGCCTTCCAAGAGGCGGCCTTTTACGCTGCGAAAGGTCATCTTTTACGTTGTAAAAGTGGTTCATCCGCAGTTCAGGTGTATGTTAGAATCGTGCAGTGCAAACAGTCTTAGTTTGAAATACTTGTCATCCCTGAAGCC
>ERZ780212.996-NODE-996-length-24784-cov-4.293704_pt1 | contig 24784 bp, 22 predicted proteins | sample MGYA00511364_ERZ780212 | MGnify/ENA primary metagenome ERZ780212 (study PRJEB29588, sample SAMEA2147991) | human gut metagenome | biome: human gut; feature: human-associated habitat; material: faeces | place: Denmark | collected 2008/2010 ... | reverse complement strand
GATTCCATGTCATCAGCCGCCTGCGTGATGATGCCGCCTTGTGGTATGCACATGACGGTGTCCGCACAGGTAAGCGTGGACGGCCGCGTATCAAAGGCGAGAAGATTGATTTTGAAAACCTCGACCTTCAGCGTTGCGAGATTCTCGACATTGAAGGAGGAAGGGCTTACTCAGTCAAGGCCTATTCAAAGGCGATGAAACGCAACATCAAAGTCGTGGTTCATTATCCGGAATCGGGAGGACATAAAATCTATTTCTCCACCGACCTTGACATGGCGGCCAAAGACATCATCGAATACTACCGTACACGATTCCAGATTGAGTTTTGCTTTCGGGATTCCAAGCAGTTTACCGGACTCAATGATTGTCAGGCAAGAGACTTGAGGAAACTTGACTTCGCTTTCAATGCCTCACTGGCCTCGGTAAACGCCGCAAAGGTCATGCGCCAACGATACTATCCCTCGCTTTCCATCGGACTGCTAAAGGCCTATCTGAGTAATATTTACATGCTCAAAAGAATTTTTAGCAAGTCCGGTATGAAACCGAACAGAACTTTTAATGCTAAACTTATCAAAGAACTATTTGGCATAGTGGCAGAAGCCGCTTAGTCGATATGTTGAATTCTTAACGGACTATTAATCCATAAAGATGGGCTTTTATTGGGATTGAGAAATCAAAGAAGTTTTCCAAGTTGTATCTGTAACATGATGCCACCCGAAAAATACTTGCCGTTTTGCAGGCTCGCCTGCAGGAACAACAGTTTCCACAAGTAGCAGTCCACGCCCACATTGACATCATTGCCCGTGTATTCCACAATGCCGCGCAGGTTCTTGGCAAACTTCGGGCGATAGGTAATGCCGCCTACTACGCCTTGCCATTTCTTGTTGTATTCCGAGGGATAATAGCGGTAAGCAAGGTGGACACCTAACTCATGACCATGAAAATCGAAATGCTTGGTGGCGGCAATGTAGAAATTCATAAAATATTTGTAATCATTGCTGTGGTCGTTATAGTGCCGCAGAGGGTCATTGGCTCCGACGGCTATGGCGGGATGCCATTTCCCCTCCTTCAACGGACGCAATTTGACGGAAAAGAACCGGTCTTTGTAATAATAGCCGACAGGCTGTGCCTTGTCCATGCTCTTGTGCCCCTTTTCAAAAGTGCAGGTATAGGCGATTTCTATCCAAGAGAAAGGAGCGATGGACAGGAAATGGTTGAAAGAGTTGTACTTTACCCCTGCATCACCTGGGTTTTCATGGAAAGCAATGTTGTCGGGCAGGAACTCCCTGTTCAGGAAGAATCCTCCGATGCGGGCTGTTCCGGCGGGAAGCATCTCGGCGGAAGGCACGTGTATCAGTCCCGACGTGCCGATGTATTCCTGTGCCTTGCCCAGACAGCATATCAGCAGGCATAGGCAGATAGTCCAATACCGTTTACTCATGCTTGTCCTCCTTCTCGGTGAAATCCTGCGTCTTGCAGTTCACGCCCCATTGGAATGCCTGCCGGTCAAACCATCCTTCCCGTTCATTTTCCTCCGGGTCTGTGGTATACATAAGGTTTGCATACGGATAAGCCATGAAGTTGTTGGTGAAACGGAAGTTGGAGGCAGGCCGCACATTCACTTTCCGGTGCTTGCGCTTGTAAGGTGGTATCATCATGACCACCTTGAATCCGCCGTTCTTTCCCCATAGATCGCTGTATTCGCCATATACACTTACCGTGCAATGTTTGAAGTGTTTCATGATTTCCAGTTGTGCCCCGTAATCCTTGTATACATACCTACCGCTACGTAGGCGGAATTGCGTGTCATAACGGTTCAGGTAAACATCCGCGCCTGCCAGTGCCGTCCATCGTTCAGGCGTGCTGGCATGCCAACCGTTTGCCATCGAGCAGAATCCCGTCCATCCTGCCTGTACTTCTACGGCAAGCCAGTCATTGACGATGTACATGCCTTTCAGGTCAAGTCCGTACCGTTCGTTACCGAACAGTCCGCCGCTCGCTTTCAGAAACCAATGTCCGTTCCAATGGCTTTCTTTTGAAAGTACAGCCATGTTCAGGCGTACACGTTTGTAATACCCTCCATAGTCATTATATACAGGTATATAGATTTGTCCGGCAGCCTGCCATCCTTTTCCCATATACCACTTTATTCCCGGTGTCAGATTGATCAGGAACTCGTATGCTTTCTTATGGAATATATCTCTATAGTTAAGTTCAGCCCCACAGAAAATGTCTATCTGTCCGGCCCTTCCGGTTTGTCCTTTCACGGGTAATATCCCAATCAGGACGAACAGGCACACACATGTAATACATTTGTATTTCCAGATTCTCATTTACAGTTTTGCGGAAATAAATTGAGGCACTTTCCATGCCATTTTCATCAGTTTTGTAGGTATGGGAGCGAACCCGTGGCTCTTGTACATCCGTATATCCTCATCCCACATCTGCTTACGTCTTTTGCTGTCGGTTGACAATCCTCCCATGCGCATCCGCACGATGTATTCATTCAGGTAAGCCACTTTCAGGTTGGCTTCGTATAGATAGCGCACCAAGAAGTCCGAGTCGGCGGCAATCTTGTAACTCTCATCATATAAGCCGTATTTTTCAAAACATTCCCTGCGGATGTAGCAGGTGGGGTGTAAAGGCAGCCAGCCGTGATGCACTTTCCATTTGCTATAGCTACCGCCTATCCAGTTCCGTATCACCTTGCCGGTGTCATTGAAATCCACATACAGCCCGTTGCCGTAGATAAAGTCCGCATGGGTTTTCTCAAACTCCCTCACGATGTGGCTGATGGTATTCGGCGCAAATAAAAAATCATCGGAATGCAGCAGTCCGATGATGTCTCCTGTGGCGGCACGTATGCCTTTGTTGATTCCCTCATACATCCCCTTGTCCGGTTCGGATATGATTTTTGCAATGCGGTCTTTGTAGCGGTTCACTACTTCCAAAGTATGGTCGGTGCTTGCCCCGTCAACCACAATGTACTCAATGTCCGGATAATCCTGTCCCAGTACACTCTCGATGGCTTGTGAAATGGTCGCCTCGCGGTTGAAGCAAGACGTAATGATGGATACTTTCATGTATGTATATGATTTTGATTTATTTCAGGATTCTGTATGCCGCGCAGCCTATCCATTCGTGGATCAGGCGCATCCATTCATCTGTTACGTGGAAATCAGGAATCCACGTTTCCCAATTCATGTGTACTGTCGTATCAATGTCGGTAGAGTAGTATGCCGGGTAAAAATTCAGTTGCTTGCAGCTCTGCAAGGTCCTTTTCATATAGATGGCGGAATTTATCAATAACGTGTTATCGCTCTTCATGTCTTTCACTGCCTGTAGAGACAGCTTGATGTTTTGAAAAGTGTTTTTTGCGTCCGGCTCGATAATCACGTCTTCGGGACGTATGCCCCATACTTCATTCAAGTGTTTGATAAAAGCCTTTGGGTTGCCTTCACGGCAGGACGCACCGTCACCTGTGATTACCAGTTTCCTTACGATGCCCCGCTTGTAGAAACATGCTGCGTCCACCAGCCTGTCTACGGCAAAACCGTATTCAGTCCGTTTGCGGTTAGTGTCGTAGCTGCTGAATCCTCCCGGCAGCAAGGCATATTGATAGGTACGGGTGGTGTCAGGCATGTTCAGATAATCCTTTGTCCATGCGTTCAATGCTATTTGGTATAGCATCCCGTTGCTGAATACAAATAGTGTCACCCATGCCCCGATAAAGCATCCTTTTCTCGCTTTCCTGTTTTTCAGGAAACAAGCAAGTGTAAAGAGTATCAGAATGTACAGCCATGGGCTTGCTGTGGCGGCAAATATGCGCGAAAGGATGTAGAACATTTATTTTCTAGCATTTCATTTTTCTGACTCTTACCTTGACAGCAGGATTTCCTTGATAAATCCCGTATGCCTCCAGATTTTTAGTTGCTATACTTCCTACTGTTAGTATTGAGCATGTTTCCATCCTAACTCCAGGACAGACTACGGTCTTTGCACCCACCCATGCGCCGTCTTCAATGGTAATAGGTGCATTACGATAATCAAATGTCGATTGTGTATAATCATGGTTGCCGGTAAGCAATAACGCCCCTTGAGAAATACATACATTATTGCCTATTTTAACATGGTCCAGATTGTCAATCCATACATTTTCACCAAGCCAAACATTTTCGCCGAGAATTAACTTCCACGGATATTTGATTGTGACATTGTTCTTTATCACAAGTCCCTTGCCTATTTGGGCTCCAAACGCTTTTAATAAGATAATCTTTATCCGCATGAATGGATTCCACGCTGCACGAACAAATAGCGCATTAACAAAATACCACAAAGTTTGTTTTAAAAAACCGGCTCCTTTATCAAATGAAGCCGGTGAAAATGAAGATAAATCAATAATTGACATTATGACTACTGTAAAATTTTAGAAAATACATTATCCATGTTTTTGATATAATTTTCTTCTGTATATGATGTAGTTGCTATATCATAATTCTTGCAGGAAATATCGGATAACAATTCCCTATCATCAATTAAGGTTGATATATATTGGAAAATGGTATCTAACTGTATGTGTTCTTTATCAACAACCATTCCATTGACTTGATTTTGTACAATGTCTGGAATGCCTGCATGATTGGTTGTGATAATAACCAACCCATTTCCCATTGCTTCGAGTATGGAAATGGGTTGGCCTTCTTTGGGGTAACGGGTCAAAAGGATGAACACATGACACAAAGCCAACAGATTTTGTTTTTCTTTGCCTGTAACTACTCCATGATAGGTAACATAATTTTCCAAACCATTCTTTTTTATATATTCATGGAAAAAGGCTTCTTCTTTAGGGTCGAAAAATATTCCGGCGAAATGGAAATGTATCTGTTTGCTTTGCTGTTTCTTGGCAATATTGGCTAGAGCTAATACTTCTTTATACCCTTTGGATGGAATAAAGTTGCTTAAATAAAGAATATGTACTTTTGGGCAGGTCTTGATGGTTGATAATTTAGTGCGGAATGTTTGTTCCGGTAATGTATATTGATTGTCTATGCAGTTTGGAACGGTAAAAATTTTTTCTTCTTCTATCATTCCTCTAAATATAGGTTTTAATGATTTTCCTAAAACGATAGCTCCATTGATATGTTTAAGTGCTTTGTAGTTTAGCTTGCGTTGCCATTCATTACAATCTTTTTCAATCAATTGCCTGTAATACCCACCATGAAGGTGTATCAGGCATTTGCCTCCTTTAAGTCTGAGAAGAAAAAGAATAAGAAGATCTCTTAGATTACCACCTTTTGTTTGTGATATGGTGAAATAATATAAATCACTTTTGCCTTTCCATATTTCCCATAAGGTGTGCAATATTTTCTTATTGCTAGTGATATTTATTGGTCTAAAGTCATATTTCTTGTTTAAATTGGAATGGTACAATGTATCTACGGCTTTTGAAAGTCCATGTATAGGTGGAGGAAATTGTGCAATAAAACATATAGACTTCATTGTTATAAAAAATTTAGATGGGCTTTGACCATTGTTTCTATGGTGTATTCCTTACTTTTATTGAAATTCCGAATTGATAATTTGTCCATGAGTTTTTCGTTCTCAATCAGTTTCGACACACATTCTGTTAGCTGATTTATATTTTCTGACTGTATGATGCACTTAGAAGGAAGCATTTCAATTCCGGCAACGCATTTATCCGTTGTAATGACTGGAAGTCCATATCCCATGGCTTCATTGATGACAAGGCCCCAAATATCTTCTCTTGTTGGATGGACAAAGATATCCGATGCCAGGAAATATGTCGAAAGTTCTTCTTTTGACTTGAACCCTTCAAAATGTACATTTCTCAGATTCAGCTTCTTTTGTAAAAAAAGGTATTCGTCTGTTGGTTTTCCCCCGACAATATAGATTCCAATTGAAGGATTAAGCTTTGATGCAGCTTTAAGTAATATGTCAAATCCTTTGCGGTAGATAAATTGTCCTACAGCTAATACCATTTTACTTTCGTTTATGCCTAATTTTTGCCTTAATGCTATTTTTCTTTTTTTATCAGGCAGTTCTTGTGGAAAGTCTTTTTCCATCAGTGAGGTAAACGGGTAACGGTAGATTTTTACATTGCTTCCGGCATAATATCGTATATATTCGTCAGATACTTTACTCGGACTGATATAGGCCTTGGCACCAGACAGAAAAAAACGTTTTATGAGTCTTTTAACAGGGGATTCGCCATAATTCGCCATAGCACCGTCAATCTCATAATAGTATGGTATCTTTCTTATTTTCAACGATAAAAGAGCGACCATTTCTGTGGCATAAGCGTAGTTTGTTATAACAATACTGTCATACTTCAACTTAGAAATATATCTGAAAATGCTCCAATCAACCTTTTTTTCTTGAATTTCTCCATCCTTTAAAAATATGGCTTTAAATCGGGATATTGCATCTTCTTTCCAGTTGAATGTGATGCCAGGAGCTCTTTTAGCCTCAAAGATTACGGTCAAATCATAATATCTCCCAAGCTCGTTGTAGAAATCTATTCTGTATGGGGCTGGTATATTGGTTATGAAAAGAATACGTTTTAATTGTTTTTCCATAAGTCCAAATATATGTTCTGGAGTTTTTCAGCTTCTATTGTTATGTCGTAACCAGATTGATGCAAATCAAATTGTGCAGCTTGCCTGCCTTTATATGTTTTGATGGCGTTTGATAAAGTATTGGCCCAAACTGATTTATCCAATGGTAAATACGATGTCCGATTACCTATCGATGCTTCGTTTGTTATTGTGTCAGCTAAGAAACTTTCTAAACCATTTACCGCAGCTTCAGCGGAAACAACCGGTAATCCTTCAAATAAAGATGGTAATACGAATAAATCAAACACATTATATAATAAGTTTACATCGTTTCTTGATCCCATAAATAACACACAGTTGTCGAGCCCGTATTGTTCGACTTTTGTTTTCATTTCATTCATCAATCTGCCTTCACCTATAAGTAAAAGTTTAGTTTGAGGGCATTGTTGATGAACTTTTTGGAATACATCTATTAAAAATCTGTGGTTTTTTTGCGTATCAAAACGTCCTACATGACCGATGACAAATTCTCTTGGTTTAATATTCAATTCTTCTCGTATTTTTTTTCTTGTTTCTGAATTGTATATAAATCGATCTATATCAATTGCATTTCTGATGATTTCAAATGGCGCATCTCCAAACAACCACTTTCCGGCAGCTTCCGAGCAAGCCATTCGATGTGTAGCGTATAAGTTAATGCTTTTCCTTGCTTTTTCAAGGAAATACAATTTTATGGGATTTGTAGTCAGATGTTGTGTGTTATGACTATGGGCAATTCTTACAGGAATACCACACTCTTTTGCGACTTTCAACACCCATGCTCCCATGGCATCCATGTGTGTATGGATTATTTTATACTCGCTTGTTTGGAGTATTTTTTTTAATCCATTTGTGTATGTAAAAGGATGTTTGCTCTTTTGAGGGAGCATATAGATTTTTCCACCCAATTCCTTTATCTCTTCATCGTAATAACCATAACCACCTGCATTATGAACTACAAAATCTACTTGAATCTTATGACGGTCAAAGTGACGGTAATAGTTCATCATATAGGATTCTATGCCACCACGATTCATCAGACCACCGTTGACATATAATATGTGTATCATAATTCCTTATTGCAATTTTGTACAGTACGTCAAATTGTTGCCTAGTATTTATTTTAATGATAAAAGTCTAAGAATTTTATTATATCCTAAACCAAAAAGAACTAAGTATCTGAATGAGATAAAGTGCATAAGCTTAAAAAAGTAATTTCTAAAAGGAGGCTTTTTGACAGAACCCATAAAACTTGGGTTAAATTTCAAAACTTGCTTAAAATCAACCTCAGTTTTATGAATTTTCGTATCTCCAAGAAACCTCTCACCCTTGGAGGTATTAATGGTTACACACGATATGCCTTTATCATTAAATAGTTGAGGATATGTTTGTCTTATTCCCCAAAAATCAGCTAACGTAATATCACTTTCACTACTAAACCCTTTATTTTTGCAAACATAACAGCTTGGCCTTAGATATAAATCATGAATAAATCCTCGTAAATAAGGATTTTTGTATAATGTTTCATTTATGAATTCTTTATGGTTGTTTACTGGAGGTGAAACTGAATTTTTCTCGCTATCGCCAGTAGGCTCTGCGAGATTTAACTGGAGGACGAAACTGAATTTTTCCCATCCTAATCGCTTATTTCTGAACTGAATGCACCTTATGAGTGCATTGCGCTCAGAAATAGATTTTGGAATAAAGAAAGACGAAACTGTATTTTTTCGCCTAACGGCGAAAAGTTGTTTCAAGTATTCTTGCCAAACCTTTTCACTTGGAACTCCATGGCAAACAAAATCAACTGCAATCAGATTTTCATAATCTTTTTTTAGAAATAGTTTGAGGGCATGAATCTGACAGGGAGTTCCCACAAATAATACCAAACGTCCATTTTTCAAAAATGTATGTGCATTCTTAAACGAATTTCCTATATTACTTTGCACATATTTACTCATTCGCAATTCATCCAACTGCTTGACGTCCTCAATGTATTTATGAACTACATTCCAGTCTTTGTCAAAAGCGGCTCCAAAAACAACACCATTTTGCCCTAAGACATATTCCGCTAATAACGAGAATGCACCACCTGAAGACGATGCTAATTGGATTTCTTTAGAAGGATGCTTAATGGCATAACAATTTAAAGGCTTTTTATGTGAGGAGGCATGAATTTGTGGACATACCGATTCACACAAGCCACAATTTATGCATACTGTCGTGTCAATTTTAGGATAATAGAACCCTTCCTCATCGGCTATCATTGCAATGCAATGTTTCGGACATTTCTGTACACAAGAATAACATCCACAACAATCTTTCTTGTCTTTTATCTCAATCATGACTAAGGGATTTATTTAGGAAATCAAAAGAGAAATTGCGTAAATCTCTTAATCTCATATCCACTTGTTGCCATTCAATAGGTTTTGCATTTTTGTTGTTCACTTCTTTACTAATCAGTCTGTCTTTTAATCCAAAAAGTGACAGTAACGAATAAATCCGCGTATTACCTCCAACTGCATTTTCCATTACGTAAAAGTCTTTATGAAATAATATGGAAAACACACAACCGTGGAAAGAATCTGTTATCATCAAGTCACTGTTGTATATAGCAGATAGCCACCCTTCAACAGTATCTTTTACCTCAAAATATTTCTTGAATATATTTCTTTCTACTTTGGCGGTAATTACTTCTGCATTTAAGGGAATGAAATCCTTTACATGTTTTTGATTTTCTGCCTTGGTATAATCCAGCATATAAATAAAACAATGTTTATTCCCGGTCTTAAATGGCGATTTCCCCATTATGTTTAGATAATCAGTGCTAAATAAAAGCATAGTCGGGTCGAGTACCAGACAAGCATCCTTTCTATTAAAAAAGTCGAAACATAGTGTTATCCCTGATTGTTCTCTAACAGATACAGCTGCAAAATCTTTAATTAATTTTTCTGCTTGTTCCTTTTCCTTTTGAGTAAAATCAAGGTAATCTACACCAAATGAAGCCGCATAGGATATTTTTTTTATTTGTCCAGTTCCTATTGTTTTTAGAAAATATCTGTTTATATTTGCTTCTCTGTTTATACCCATACATGGTCTCCACACCTGATCACTACCCACTATCAACATATCATAGCCTTTAGTCTTAAGTTCATCAAGATTAAATGGTTCGTGCAGACAATCAAACCTAATATGTCTTTTCACAAATCGCGAAACTCCAGATTGTTTATATAAGAATGTTTTCAAGATTGCTTTTATACTTCGCTCATAAGGTCTAATGACGAAAGAATCGCATCCCATTTTTTGTAAGATTTCTTGCAATGCATACGCCTGCAAAATGCCGCCAAAATTAAAATGCAACGGCAATGTTACTATTCCTATCTTCATTTCTTGTTTAGAAATCGTGTTAATTCTTCTGCATATTTTTTATGATAAGCAGTCCATGTATAATTTAGTGCAGATTTTCGTGCATTTTCAGACATTATAGGTATTAAATTTTTATGCTGCAAAAACCAATCGATAGAAGATTTCAGTTCTTCTTCTGAAAATCCATTATATACAAGACCATTCTTTAAATTTTCTATAGCATCATCACCTCCTGCTAAATTGGATATCAAAACTGGAGTTCCCGTACTTAATGCTTCTAGTACGACCATTCCATATCCTTCACCTAATGTAGGAAATACAAAGATATCAGCGTCTTGATATACTTTGGCTAATATGTCACGTGTTACAAATCCTAAAAATTCAATGTTTGAAATATTTTTATAATGTTGGTATAATTCATTGCTTTTACTATAAGCACCGGCAAGAATCACTTGCAACTCTGAATCTTTGTACTCTTGAATTATTTTTAATAAATGGTGCAAACCTTTTCGATAAGATATTTGTCCTACATAAATAAGTTTTAGCGGTTCGTTCTTTTTCACATGTTTCTGATAATAAGAAAACTTGTTCGGATCCACACCATAAGGTACAATACTGACTTTGTCTTTTGTAATTCCGCAAAATGTAAGACTATTAAGAACAACATTAGAAGGAACAAAAAAATGATCCACAAATTTTAGCTCATTTCTAATAACAGCTTCGTATTCTTTATTCCATAAATATGCTTCTTCTTTTAGAAAACCATTATGATGGTATGTTTTCATATCATACTCAAAATTCATTTTCATAAAGGGTCGCATAGAAATAGAGACATCCATAATTGTCTTGATATGAGGAGCTTTCTTCTTTATGTATTCAAGCCCCTTTCTTGATATACCATCATATACTATAATGGCATCCACATTTTCTTTCACAGCCAATCGAGCTACTCTATCAGCAAAATGGTTAGAAAGAGACAGATTTAGTTGAAAATATAGCTTAGAGAAAAATGAAAATTTAGAAAGGAATAACACTATTAATCCCCACAATTCATATATTTGTATAACATCAGCATCCTCTAAATATACTGATTTTCGAGTATTTGCTTTTTTAAGATTTTTCCCTTTTAAAAACCTTTTCATTCTATTAGTCAAAGAACTTTCTTTGTCATAAACAGTCGTTACATACTTGTAAAAAACACCAGCCTCTTTTAATGCTTTAGCTGTTTCAAAGGAATGTTGTTTTCCAGGATGAGCTAATAATACTTTCATTTTTATCTATTACCAGTTAATACTATATAGCATTTGTGCATTTTGTGTTCCATAAATCTTGCCATTAATATGCAGATTGGCAAAACTATACATGGTGTTAATATATAAATAAACATGTAGGATAAATTACTACATCCCATCATCAAAAACATAAGTTTTTGAATTATATTTATAATAAAGAAATGTGTGCAATAAATAAAAAATGAATATTTCCAATAGGATTTTACTTTTATTATATCAGTAGATAATAGTATATTTGAAAGTCTCCATACGATAAGAGGGGCAAACAATCGATATAAGAACATAAAATGTAATTGAGCGGCTCCGATAAGTAAAATTGTAAATACAATTACATATGTGATCTTATAAGGAATATGTAGATCTTCAGTAATGAAAAATGATGTAAATCTATTTTTTGTAAAAAGGACGCCTGTTAGATAAGACGGTAGCCAATATAAAGGATTAAAATAATTTATGTATTCATCAAATATATATATATTGATAATGGACATTACCCATAAAGATAATAATATGACATCTTTTTTAGATATTATATATAGTATGGGAGAAATACAGACAAATATTATTAAATCCTTTACAAACCATAGAGGAGTCAATTCTGAGTTTATTATGGCTTTACATACATTATAGATATTATCTAATTTATTTGGCATATTTAGATATGTTGATAGGGGGGAATTTAATATAATAAAAAACAATAACACAAACAATGTATTCCATAAGATATATGGCATAAGCAATGTCTTAATTCTCTTTCTTATTTTGTTTAAGACGTCTCCTATACTGTTGACATTTCTATAAAAGAGAAAAGCTGAAATAATAAAAAAAGTAGGAACGGCCAGATGTCCTAAGCAACAGGCATAATCAACAAATATCTCTATTATGTTAGACCATGTTTGTCCATCGTTTTCCCACCCCAATGTATTCTTACAATTAGAGTGTAATATTATAATAAGAACTGATAATAGAAAATTAAAAAAAGAAATTTTATAAGAAAGAAATTTTGTCATACTTATCATCTCTTATTGTTTCAATATGTAATGAAGGTAAATATTTAGTATATGTGAAACGGTATATTAATGGTAGGCAAAACACTAAAAATGTTTCAATTTGTCCTATAACAAAACTAAAACCATGTGAAGCTAAACTTGGAATATGGAACATAAAACACAGATATATTATTAAGTACAATGATGAATAATAGGCCCGTTTCCATATGAAACCAAATAAATAGCCAATTCCGTAGAACATGATAAATCCAAAATATCCAAAAGCTGAGAATGCTTGATAATAGCCTGTTGGAGTTGAAACTCCATGAGTCACACTTTTTATATATTTATTATTAGCCCCAGCTAATTTTAATGATTCTTTTCCATCTTTTCCAAAAATAAAACTTGGGAAATACCATGTAACTATATCATCCCAGAGAAAAGTACCATAGTTATACGTTAGATTATCTTTAGTATAACGAATGAAAAGAGCTCCATTCCCTAAATCCATGCCATGTACCAAGTTTGGTGATATATATGATTTCTTATAATTCTCCCATATATTTATTTCAACTTTATTACCTTTACCATGAAGGTTACTTCGTATAGATGAAATACTTGCTTGATAGATTGTACCGATAGTGAAAAAAACAACGACAGCTATTTTTATTACTTTTCGCCATTGGGGACGGATGGTTATGGCTAATAATCCTAATGACATAAACAATTTAACGACTAAAGTTCGTCTTGCGAGCATTAATATAATGTATAAATAATACAAGCAGCTTGTTGTCAATATGATTTTTATTAACTTGGAAGATTGTTTTTCTTTGATTATGTATGTTAAAGCATAAAACATACCAAAATCAAAATAAAGCATAAAAAATAGAAGTATTTGATATGTATGATTACCACGAATGTCACTTTCATTGGATGCAAAATGCTCCAATACTTGCCCATAACTCGCTATTGCACAATATAATCCAATAATGAACAATATAAAGAAAGTGGTTTTCGATTTGACTAAATCGATATCTCTACACTTATAGACTATTTTCTTTTGTGCACTGTCCCAGCCAAAAGCCAAAGCGATAGTAGAGGTAATCATGCAATATGTTAAATCAAACAACAAATCTGCATCATAATGAGGGTTATAAATGATGACACAAAACTGGGGCACCATCATCAACATTGAAGCCAAACTAAATATAAAGGGAGCCTGGAAAACGCCTTTGTCCCGTTTGTAATAACGTTGTATAATCCATAAGCAAGTAAGGATATACAAAGCGAGAAGAATTAGATACATATTAAACAATGGCATCATATATCTAATTTTATTTTTATCCTGATTTTATTATAAACAAATTCACTATCTTCTTTTATATGCACAAACAAGTCTTTCACTTTTATTCCAAGCAAGTGACAACTATCGGGCAACACATAACACATCATGATTGTATCATAAAGCGTCGCACCGATGGCAGCTCCCCATAATCCTAAATATATAGACAACACATAGCTTGCTCCAACGGAAACACACGCCATCAGTGTGCTCATGACGGCAAAGTGATAAGGCTGATTGGTCATTCGATAGGTGACTACAGAAGTCCACCATACGGCATTAAATAACACGCCAATCATAAATGTCCACCATGCGTTCATTGGAACAGTCAATACGCTTCGCGTCCACCATTCATAGATATCAAGTCCGAACAGTACTAAAAATAATGTACCAATAATCCCAATGCACATGCTGAATACGACAGCAATGCGGAACAACCGGTGTACTGTGGGCATATTGCCTTTTCCGTATTCATATTGCAAATCGGGGAATATGCTTCCGTTTATGATGGAAAACATCTGGTTTACAGACCGACATACAGTTCTGACTGTATTGAATATGGCGACACTTTCCGGTCCTAAAGTCAACCGGACAACGAAAGTGCCTCCTTGGAAATATATACTTTGCCATATCGGTGTCATCATATATCCCATTCCTTTTGCCGTAATCATTTTGATGTCAGAACGGAGAATGTTTCCCTTATACCCTTTTAAATCAATTAATCGTATTCCCACAATGAAATAAACGATGGTAAAAAGGATGGAAACGATAAACTGTGAAACAGCAAAGCCCACTATGCCACAACCGGCATATAGAACGCTGAATCCTGCTGCTAAATTAGCGATATTTTGCCCTGAACCAATGAGGCTTCCCAATGCAGCTTTTCTGGCACTACGGAAATACCCTTCAATCAATTGGGAATAGAATGCTACCAGTCGAGCGACAATCATAAGTGTCACTGCAATCATGGCTTCATTTGCCGGTATAAGCGATTTCTCAAACAAATGAAGCCAGTCGCCAGCCAGCAGTATGACTATTGTTAACAATGCACCTAATAGGACAGAGAATGAAATGACCCTAATGCCACTTTTATTCAGATTGGCAGCCTTTTGTTTGTCACCGCTTGCGTAAGCTAATACAAAACTGTTGCTTACAGCGGAGCCAAATCCCAAATCAGAAAAGGCAAGGACACTGGGAATGATGGTCAGCGTTAGCCATTCACCATAATAAGCTGCGCCCCATGCCGTCAGAAAGAAAGGTACCAATAGTAATTGGTCAAGAACGCGCACTATCTTTTGGACGATGATAGCCGCTCCATTGCTTAATACTCCACTGATGACACTCATCTTTGTCTGAGATTATCTAATTTGAACAGAAGTTTCGGTCCGGCTATTCCAAACAGTTTGTATGCCAAATAAATCAGCGTGCATCTGACATCATAGCGTGACGGGTGCTTCAATTGCCCTCCGTCTCCTCCAATGGCATCATCCAATGAATTCAAAGGCAGACATGTTCCGTTTTCTTTAAAAATTGATTCTAATGCTTGTGCCTTAGGGGTGTTGAGCAAAATCAAAGATGCTCCATGGCTATCATCAATTGGGAGTTTGGCTACTTTGTTATTCCAAAAGTCACCGATGGTAAAATCTCCTTGTCTGATTTCTCCGGCAAAACGGCAATGATAGCAGCTTGACCGATACCCTTTTCCCCATAAAAAGTAGGTCATGTAATAATCTTTACGATGAAAGCCATCATAAACAGAATTATTATCACAGGATGTATTGCAAGGATTCGTTTTCCAACGGAATCGGAATGTTTTGATACCCGCTTTCTTTTTTTTCTGCAACAAATCTTTCACGTAGCTACGGAAGTAAGGCTGGCTCGGCACGCCGTGACAAATCAAATCCATCGTAATCAGATTTTCATAATTTTTGCGTAAAAATGATTTTAATCCTGCTACTTGGCAGGGACATCCGCAAAACAATGCTTGCCTTCCACTTTTTAACGCTGTTTTTACTTGCCGATATATATCATTTACATAGCTCTGCACATACTTGCTTCCGTAAAGCATATCCAAATCTTTGACCGTTTCCACAGCCTTATAATAGACATTGTAGTCATTGTCCATAGTAGCTCCAAATACAATCCCGCCTTGACCAATGACATGGCGTGCTATAACGCCGAACGCACCTCCGCTACTGGCTTTATAAAGAAATTTGGGGTCTTTCTCTATAAATGCCCGTGCGTTTCCAAATTCAAATGGAATTTTTCCTTTTACGTTGACTGGGCAAACTTTTTTGCAAAGTCCACAATCGATACACAAGTCTTGATTAATGTATGGATACTTGAATCCCTGCCAATTGGCTTTCATTGTTATGGCATTGTGCGGGCACGCATTGGCGCATGCCACACAACCTGTACAATACTCTCTTTTACAAATATTTTCGCTTTTCATTCTCCTTCTTAACTGAATTGATTCAAGAAAGCGTAACTTTTCTTAAGCCTATTTTGAAAAATCTTTTCAACACTATCGTAGTCTATCGCCTCTTTGTTCTTTTCGGTAATTTCTTTGCCCCAACGAATGTATCTGTGAGTCATTCCGTAGGTTTCCAACTGTTCAATATAGCGTTGATTCGTATTGGCTGTCTTGCTTGTGAAAGACTGCTCGAATACATACACATCTTTATGTAGCATAATTGAAAAGATGGTACAATGAAATGAACTGCTGAATATGACCGTTGCATTGGTAATAAGCCCAACAAATTCTTTCGGCCCGGCTGCCGCATATATTTCTGCTCCTTTTACCGTAAAAGAATATGGATGCATAGCCATAATGACTAATTTTAATCCGTTTTCTTGTGCGAATTTTCGAGCTTGTTCCGCTTGAAGTTCATTTTTGGGTAGAAAATAGCACAATAAATATTTCTCATTTTTTAATTGCTCCGGAAGATGTGCCATTTTCAAATATTCCTCCCGAGGATAAAGCATACTTGGATCAAGAAGGTGTTCAATGGGTTGCGAAAGTAGCGGCGTCAAAATCTGTTTAAGTTTCAGTTCTCGTGTGGCAATGTAATTGAAATCTTTTAAGTAATACTTGAAGACTTCACGTTGTCGTTTTAGAACAGTTCCACTACCTATACTAGGACAATAGGCAACCTTGATTTTATCCGGATGAACATAATTCAGAAAATAGCGTCGGTTCAATATACTTGCATTCCATATTTGGTCACTTCCCACCACAAATATGTCGAAACGGTCGTTCAACTTGTCAAAATCTTCATCACTTTCTACTTTTTCAGTAAAATTCATTAAATGATACATCTCTTGAAAACGTTCTGAACGTATCTTTAATTGATTTTTGAATGGGGCTTCAGCCTCGATTATATCTTTTGCATACTTTTTCCGTTCCATTTTTCTTTTCAATAGTGCCAATGGCTGGGAAAGATAATAATACCATCCTTTGCCTATCAAATCTTTTTCATTATTTGGATAATCTATGACTTCTACATAATGTCCTCTATTTTCTAAATATTTATAGAGACCATATAATTGGAAAAAAGTTCCTGCATTTGGGCCAGAGTGCCAAGTCGTAATTGCTATGTTCATTTGGGATTATGAATTTGAGTTCCACGTATCAAGGAAATGATAAGTGTACTATTACATCTATAAACTTGTTTATGTTGTCGTAACAATAAAACGACAGATTCAATTTGATTTTGTTTGGCTAAAAATACTTTTAGATATTCATCTTTAGACTATTCCAGCTTTTCTATACTATAATTTTTTACCATTGTTTATACTTTGCGTGGAATGAATTTGTGCATTTTGTATGCAGACCTTTTTCTTTATTCATCTATAGATGTAGGTCACTAAGTAATCTATTTGTCTTACACAAAATGATACCGTGCGAAGTATAATTTATAATTTTATATATAGCTACAAGTTAAATGAAGATATATAGGGTATTGCTAATAGTATTCAAACTAAATAATCGTTAATGTTACATCTTTCAGATCCATACGGATTAGTCGGAACAGCATCACAAGAAATGTGAGAAGAACAAAAACGGCTAAGGCATAAATATTGTTTTATCACAAAAATCGTTTTTTACGTTGCAACTTAGGCTGGCATCATTCTTCATTTTTCAAGAGAACATGCAGCATAGGAAACAGGTTGGCTTTGAGCTGCCTATTGCATAATATATCTTGTAGGATAGTCTTTCGGTGAAGGTCCGTGCCAATAAACTCATACATATTGTTTTTTAATAATTTGTATGCCTTATCTTTACTTTCATTTCCGTACATGCCGAATAATGACGGAAGGTTCAGTTGGAATTTCACGCCCAATGCTTTCAAACGTCGGTAATCGTCTTTCCCCATATACACGTAGCGTTCGGGATGTGCCAAGACGGGGTAATAGCCTTTGGCCTTTATCCGCATCAGTATATTCTGCAAACCCATCGGGGGATTGAAGTAGCTGGTTTCCACCAAGAGGTGGTCGCCTTTATTGCTGATAGGCAAGATGTCATTCTTTGCCAAGCGTTCTTCGAACAGGTTATCCAGCATGTTCTCGGCGGCAAGGTGTAGGATAACGTTCCCTTGGTATGCCGCTTGCAATCCGGCGAAGCGTTCACGCAGAAGAACCGTTGTGTTGGGTATATCCTCCATGATATGCGGTGTGAGCCACACTTCCTTTACGCCAAGCCGCTCGTATTCAGCCAGTATTTGCAGGGCTTCTTCTATGGCTTGCACCCCATCGTCCACATCGGGCAGGATGTGACTGTGCCAGTCCACAAAACCGTGAAAGAATCCGCTTTCCGCTAACGTCTGTTTTTTTCGGAATAATAACATATCAGCTTCTCTCTAACCCTCTACATGAGGAAAGGAAACAAAGAATGCGAAGTTTGCTACCAAGTTCTCTCCCTACGGGGAGAGTTGGAGAAGGACTTCTATTTACCGTTATATCCGTAATGGTAGCCGTACTTGTACCCGTATTTATAGCCATACTTGTACCCGTACCTGCCGCTTCCGCCCTCTGTTCCATTGAGAATGAGTGCCATATTCTTGTATTTCTTTTGCTTGTAGATACGCTCCAGTTCAGGCAACATGCTGCGTTCCAACAGACCCGCACGTACCACAAAGACAGTGCGGTCGGCATATTGCTCGATAATCTGCGTGTCTGCCATGATGTCGATTGGAGGGCAGTCGATGAACACATAGTCGTAGCGGCTACGCATCTCTGCTATCAGCGTCTTGAACCGTTCCGCATACAGCAGTTCGGTGGGGTTGGGCGGAATGGTGCCCACCGGCAGAATGTGCAGACCGGCATAGTCTGGATAGGCGGTGATGAGATTTTCAATCTTGTCCACGCTTCCCGACAAGTAATCGCTCAGTCCCTGTTTGGGAGAACCGACGTATGCCGAAGTTGACGCCTTGCGCAGGTCGCCGTCTATCACCAGCACATCCTTGCCCTTCAACGCCAGACTGACAGCGATGTTCAGGGTCAGGAAAGTCTTTCCGCTGCCTGGATTGAACGAGGTCAGCAGGATAACATTTGTAGCCTTGTCCTTGCCCGCCATGAACTCCAGGTTGGTGCGAAGCACGCGGAATGCTTCATTCATCACGTCACGTTTGCCGCTTTCCACCACCACGGTATGCCTTTCCTCCGTTTGTTTCTTCTTCGTAAACTTGGAAAGGATGCGTCCGAGTGCCGTTTCCCTTTCCCTCCGTTTCGCATAGAGAGGGATTTCGCCGATGAACGGGATAGTAAGTTTTTCCAGGTCTTTACGTCCGCGTACAGTGGAGTTCAGGTTCTCCCTCAGCAGGATGATCACCACCGGAATAATCAGTCCTAACACTATGGCGATGGTAAGTATGTTTTTCCGTTTGGGGGCGAGAGGTATAAAATTCCCCGTCGGTGGGGAAAGCAGGCGGGTGTTGTATGCCGTGAACGCCTGCGAAAGCTCGTTTTCCTCACGCTTCTGGAGCAGGAAGAGGTACAGCGACTCTTTCACTTTCTGCTGTCTGCCTACCGCCTGAAGGTATTTGCTTTGATTTGGATTGGCGGCGATTTGGGCGGTAGTACGCCTTTCGTCACGCTGCAGGCTGGCAATCTGCGTGCTGATGGAGGCTATCAGGTTGTCGATGGACACAACTATGGCATTACGCATCTGCGCAAGCTGTTTGTCCATGTCCGCCACCAGGGGGTTCTCCTCACTACTGTTAGACACGAGGTTGTTGCGCTGCAATTGGCGGGTGTTGTATTCCGAAATCTGCTGTTCGATGCCGGGACTGTCGATGCCCGAATTGGCGGGCAACAACTGGTTCTTATTGGTTGTGGATGTCAGGTGGTTACGCACATAGCGTGCCATCGAGAGCTGGGTGTTCAGAGTTAGTATCCGGTTACCCGTTTCCTGCGACTGGCTCATATACAGGTTCGAGGCGGCTTCCACGTCGGGTAGCAGGTGCTCGCTCTTGAAAGAAGAGATGTCCTCGTCCACGTCCCCCAATTCTCGTTCGATTACACCTAAGCGTTCGTTGATGAACTGCGAGGTACTCACCGTTATCTGGTTGCGGTCTTTCACCCAGTTCTCGTTATAGACGGCGATGATGGTGTTCAGCACGTCCTCCGCACGCTGGATGGATACATCCTGATAGGTCAGGTCAATCACCGTAGCGTCTTCCGACTGTAATGCTGCGCTGAAGCTCCCCTTGCAATGGTCAGCGGCAGCATAAAGGCTGTTGCGCGAAACGCGGATGGCAGGATACTCCTGCTTCGCCGAGTAATGTGGTGTAGGCTCGATGATGATTTTGCCCAACGGGGTGGTGATGGTGTCGTTCAGCCGTCCTTCCACCTTGCTGGGTAAATCTACGCCCTTGTCTTCCGTATGCAAGTTGTCAAGCTCCACCTTTCCTCCTTGCATCAGATGCAGGGTGAAGTCCAGCGTGGCGTTGTCTGCCCATCCCGGTGCGAACACGGCTTTCACCGGAAGCGACGATCCGTAAAGCGTTTCCTCGTGGAACGTGCCTTTCACCTTATAGTCCACATCCAGGTCCAGCCGGTTGACCACCTCATAGATGATGGCGGGTGACTGGAGAGCAATCAATTCATTGTTCACGTTGGTGTTCGAGTTGGCAATCCCCATGTCTGCAAACATGGACGACACGTCGCTCGATACCGACTGTCCCTTGCTGTCCTCCTTAATCAACAGGGAGGCGGAACGGGTATATACGGGCGGTGTACACAGGATGTAGCATACGGCAAATCCTATCGTCACCAACAGAGATACGACAAACCAGCGCCATTTGCCCAAACAAAGGTATGCCAGTTCTTTGATACTCAAGGAATTGCCAGAACTTTGCAATTCCTGTAAGAATAGTTCAGTCGTTTTATTATCGGCCATTTTATGCAATATGAAAAAGGTTAAAGTGTTCTACATTAGTTAAATATCAGAATGCCGATAGAGGTCAGCAACGAAGCAAGCGAAATCCAAAACGAGGTTGACCGCACATTATTGCCGTTCACCGTGGACTGGCGAGACCTCACGCTGTTTGGTTCCACATAGACAACATCGTTCTGTTGCAAGTAATAGGCGGGGGAGGTATATACGTGTTCACCCGAAGTGAGGTTGACACCATAGACCCGTTGCTGCCCGTTCTCTTGACGCAGTACCAGCACCTTCTGGCGGTTGCCGTAAATGGTCAGGTCGCCCGCCATGCTCAGTGCGTCAAGGATGGTCAACCTGTCGCGGTCGATTGCGAAACGTCCTGGGTTGTTCACCTCGCCCATCACGGATACGCAAAGGTTCATAAACTCCACGGTCACCACAGGATCTTTCACCAAATTCTTAGTCATTAACTCGTTTTTAATGTGTTCGGCAATTTCCTCACGCTTCATGCCTGCTACTTGTATTTTGCCTAATACGGGAAAATCTATATAACCTTTTGCGTCTACGGTATAGCCAGAAATACCAGAGTTTGAGGCATTAGAGGAGCTTGTTCGTAGAGATTGTCCTAACTGTCTGGAAACTATTGGCAGATTAAACAAATCTGTCAACTGTGGGTCACGACTATTCACGATGATGGAAATCTTGTCTTCAGGTCGCACAGTGATGGCTTGCACTTCTGGTATGGTTATCTCACTCTCTCCGGGCTTAAGATCTTGGAAATAGACCACATCCTTTGATGTGCCACAAGAACTCAATACTCCTGCACTCATTATGGATAAAATCAAGGAGCATAAAACTAAGGTATATTTTTTCATTGCTTTAAATTTTTCTTTGGATGTGTTGATGTAATTGATACCTGCTTATTAGTTTAATTTTATATATAATGTTAATTTATAGTAACTGGATATATTCCGGATTCACTTCTACGGCTGCCGCCAACAAGGTTGGCAGTTCTACTAAAATCCTTTTCACTTTTGAACCTCTCACCGTCACCAATGTTCCTTCATATCCGTCAAGCGCTCCGCCTATGATGCGTATTTTCCGCTTTCGCATATCCGGAGTGATGTCTTGGGGCAGATAAAATTGTGGAGCAAAAGAGGATTCCACTGCATTCTTGAATTTTTCCATGTCTTTGTCCCTCACTATCATTGGTATCCGGCCTTTCAAGTACCTGTACTGAAGGGTATTTACTTTTTCTACAATCGGGTCTATGTGCAATCGGCTGTCATGCACAAAAAGCAAATCGTGGATAAAAGGGACTTCCCTGCACTCCCGTTTCCCGTTCTTGATGAATATCTTTTGAACCTTTGGCGTATAATTTTCTATTTTTAGGTTGTCAAGCATCTGATAAGCCGGCAGTTTAGAATGGTATCGGGTCAGGTCACGCATCACAAACCAATTGATGTCATTATCGTTCATAATGTCCTCTGTTTAGGGTAAAGACAAAACCTTCTAATCCTTCAAGTTTTTGTATCTTATTGAAAAAACTTGAAGTTACACGCATTCCACAAAAAAGTTCAGGCATTTCGCCTGTTTCCTCCTCTTTCATTTTTTTACCTATGAGGACTTTATTCCTCAGTCATAATACCCCAAGCAAAATGGATGTTTGGAATAGTACATCTCTTATGAAGAGATGGATTTGCAATGGCAAATATACGGAAAAGTACTGAAAGTAAATAATTTTCGTCTTACAATTTTTGGAAATATAGTCCTAGTTCTTATAATTTTCTTATGAAACAGGATTGACGCCTTAAGAAAACATTATTGATTATCAATGAAATATATTTATAAGTACATCTCTTCATAAGAGAAGTTTTTCTTTACATTCTGAATACCCTTGCAATATCCCTAAATAATATGTAAATATTTATATTAATTCTAAGACAAACGAAAGTAAGGATGAGACGGACCGTAGAGTCCGTATTTTTATATCCGGAATGAGGTCCTCCGTATCCGATTGCCTGTGATGCCTGCTCCGCTCTCAAACCATCCTTTCTCCGTTTGACATTTTGCCCAGGGAAGCCCTCCACAGTGCCTTTCCTCGCACCAAAATACGATTTGGTGGATTCGAAGGGCATTCTCAGGCGATTCGCAAAATACACTTTGACACAAGTTCGCATCAACCGACATCCTAATGGAGGTCAGAAGGCGTCCGGCTGTTCATTCTGACACTCGGTTCACGGAAACCTGCACATTGTGCCACCATCTGATTTTTTACGTCCGCGGACCTTCCAGAGAGTGAAACTCACTCTTTTGGCATTTCATTTTCCAAAGATTTGACTTCCGGGCACGAAACAATAGTGTTTGGGGCATGAAACTATATTGTTTGACGCCTCAAACTATATTGTTTGGCTCGCGAAACAATATTGTTCCGGGCACGTTTTGTCAATATCTCGAAAACGAAATGTATAGTTTTCCTAAATAGACAGACAGTCTTGACACAAGTACTAAATTCCTTTAACAGTTGGACGCTGGTTTATCCTGACTTCGAAAAATGTGAGTTAGCAGAAAAGTTCTTTTTCGGAAGGTTTGTCAAGCAAAGACGGCGAGATACTGTCTTTTTGGTTTTCCGAAATCCGAACAAGAAGGATGTGTGCACAAGGAGCGTCCGTCAGGCGAAACAAGAGGTATGCCCGCCAACATTCCTAAAAGAGTTTAAACGGTGTGCAACGAACGGAGAGATTCACTTACCTTTGTTCAAATCCAATCGGGATTGTCAGATAACAACAGTAACAGTAGAATATAATAAATAGGTATCGTATGAATCCAGTGTTTATTGCCGGACCTTGTGTCATGGAGTCTTTCTCGCTGATGGAGGAAGTGGCGCAAGAGCTTGTCCGCCTGAATCAAATCTACCATATCGACATCATCTTCAAGGCTTCGTTTGACAAGGCCAACCGTACCTCCATCCATTCGTTCCGCGGACCGGGACTGGAGCAGGGACTCAAATGGCTGGGCGACATCAAGACGAAATACCGCCTGAAAGTGCTGACCGACATCCACGAATCCTATCAGGCGGAACCGGTAGGCGAAGTGGCAGACGTACTCCAGATCCCTGCCTTCCTCTGCCGGCAGACCGACCTGCTCGTGGCAGCGGCACGCACCGGACGTACGGTGAACATCAAGAAGGCGCAGTTCCTCTCGGGCACCGACATGCAGTACCCCGTCGAAAAGGCACTGGAAGCCGGGGCTTCCGAGGTATGGCTCACCGAACGCGGCAACATGTACGGCTACAACAACCTGGTGGTGGACTTCCGCAACATCCCCGACATGAAGAAGTTCACCCCGACCGTCATCATGGACTGCACCCACTCGGTGCAACGTCCCGGGGCTGCCGGCGGCAAAACAGGCGGAAACCGTGAGTTTGTCCCCGCCATGGCTCTTGCAGCCAAGGCATTCGGCGCGACGGGTTACTTCTTCGAGGTACATCCCTATCCCGACAACGCGCTGAGCGACGGTCCGAACATGCTCTACCTGAATCAACTAGAATCTGTCATCCAGTCACTGCTATGAGTCAGATACGAACATACGCCGAGAAGTGCCTGCGCGACGAGGCAGAAGCCCTTCTCAACCTGATTCCGTTGTTAACGGACGACTTTGACCGTGCCGTAGAAATGATTTTCCACAGCAAGGGACGCCTCATCGTGACGGGAGTGGGCAAATCGGGACATATCGGGGCGAAGATTGCCGCCACACTGGCAAGCACGGGCACGCCTTCGTTTTTCGTCCATCCGGCGGAA
>ERZ780212.973-NODE-973-length-25199-cov-9.486717_pt1 | contig 25199 bp, 23 predicted proteins | sample MGYA00511364_ERZ780212 | MGnify/ENA primary metagenome ERZ780212 (study PRJEB29588, sample SAMEA2147991) | human gut metagenome | biome: human gut; feature: human-associated habitat; material: faeces | place: Denmark | collected 2008/2010 ... | reverse complement strand
TGTGGCGTTCAACGGAGCAGACCGCCGCGGCGCAGCACACTGCAACAGTGCCGCGCCAACCGATGCAAAAACAGCCTGCGACTGCCATGACCGCGGCCCAGCAGCGGGCGAAGCAGCAAACCCAACGCACCGCCCAAAGGCAGATACTCCAGCAGACGAAAGCCGCCGCCCGCAAAGCAGGACAGCGGCTGGAGCAGATGGCGCAGGCGGCAGGCAAGGTCATCCGCGCCGGTATCAAGGCGATAGCCGCAGCGGGCGGCGGTGTGGTGCTGTTCCTGCTGCTGGCTTTGCCGGTAATCGCGGTGGCGGCAGCGTTGTCTCCGGCAGGCGTCCTTGCGGACAGTCACACCATGGAACCCACCGGCGAAGCCATGGAGGCGTGGGAACGCCTGCCGGACGATCTCTCCATGGAACGGCGCATGGTGGTGACCTACGCGCTGGCGCTGGTGGACAAGGTGGACTACTTTTGGGGCGGCAAATCGCTGGTGCTGGGCTGGGACGACCGCTGGGGCGAACTGACGGAGGTCACAGCCGAGGGTAGCGACAGCACCGGCACGGAGCAGCCCTATGGCCTTGACTGTTCCGGCTTCGTGGACTGGGCGTTCTACAACGCCAGCGGCGGCAGCTACATCATCGGGCAGGGCGGCGGAGCCATGGAACAGCACGCCAACTGCGTGGACATAGAGTGGGACGAAGTGCAGCCGGGGGACTTGCTGTTCTATCCGGAGGATGAACACGTCGGCATCGCCGCTGGCCGCGATTGGCTGGGCCGCCTGCTGGTGGTGCATTGCGCCTCCGGTACAGGCGGCGTGGCGATCTCCCACCGAACTGGCTTCGAGACAGCCGCAAGGCCGATGTGGTATGAAGGGCAGAAATGAGTATAAACCCTCTTGCGATTTGCACATAATAATGCTATAATTATGTGCAAAGAAAGGAGGCGATACCATGCCGCAAATCAGACCTATTACAGACCTGCGTAACACGACAGAGATCTCAGAGGTTTGCCATGCCAGCCGTGAGCCGCTGTTCATTACCAAGAATGGATACGGTGATCTGGTGGTTATGAGCATTGAAGCCTATGAGGAAATGGTCAGGACACTGGAGACCGACAAGGCGATCACGGAAGCAGAGGCAGAGTATGCCGCCGATGGTCAGCTTCACGACGCCCGGACTGCGCTTTCTTCTTTGAGGAGGAAGCATTTTGGATAATAAATACCATGTCAAGCTGATGAGCCGCGCCCTGCGGGATTTAGACAATATCTATACCTATATTGCCAGAAATTTGTTAGAACCGGGAACTGCGGAAAAGCTCATTGATACGATGGAGGACGAGATTCTATCGTTGGAATCCATGCCGTACCGCTGTGTGGAGCGCAGGGTAGGTGCATACGCGGGAAAGGGCTACCGGCAGCTTTTTGTCAAGAATTACACCGTTGTTTTTCGCATTGATGAGGAACATAAAACCGTCATCATTGTCACGGTACGCTATTCTGCCAGCCAATTCTGATCTCATTTGATTTACATTACGGCGAGTTCGAGACGGCTGCAAGGCTAATGTGGTATACAGATGAATAGAGGGCAGAGGAATTTCCTCTGCCCTCTATTTTTCATGTTTAGGACTTCCGGCCTTTCAGCATCTTGTCAGGGATCATAGATGCACTGATAAGATCTGCGGGATCAACTTCCAAAGCGTCCGCAATATCAAAGAACACATCCAGCGTGAAGTTGTGTGCCGTTCCGGGCGCTTCGATGACGCTCAGCAATGAACGGCTGATACCGGCTTTTTCGGCCAGCTTTTCCTGCGACATTCCACGCAGCTTGCGGAGGGTAACGATGGCAATGCCGATTTGGATAAAGCGGTCATTGTTTTTGAACGAAACAGTTTTACTCATGCGGGATGTCCTTGCCTTTCGTGGTATGAATAAATTATACTGTTTCTTCGTGTTGCTTTCTGCCTGAAATAGAAAGCGTTTGACATGATATAGTGGCAATAGTATAGTCTAAAACAATCAGACGCTTTCTGAATAAGGCGAAAATATACTGTTGCAAACAAGGTGAACGATGGAAATGGACAAACCGATACGCTGTGCGATCATCGGGCAGCACCCTATGCGTTTTCCATGGGGTTTCGATGAAGAAGATGAGTCCTGCACTAAAATGAAGATGGAACTGGCGCAGCAGATCATGGTGCTGCGCCAGAGTGGTGTGTCGCAATTCCTTGTGGCCTGTGACTGCGGCGTGGGATTGTACGCCGCTGAGATCGTCAACGGTCTGCGGGCAACGACCGACCATGACCTGATGCTTATTTGCTACACGCCCCATGAGGAGCAGGCGACAAAATGGGCGCCTTATCTGCGGGAACGGTACTTCGATATGCTGACCGCCTGCACCTACCTGTCTGCTGTGTGCGAAGTTGGCACGTCAGGCGCGCAGCTCCAAGCCTACAAGAAGATTATCGACCTTGCCGATGTGATATTGTGCGTCTATGATGCTGACACGCCGCTCACTGGCGGCGCGGAGGACAGAGCGCTGGCCTACGCCGAGGGGCAGCAGAAATCCCTGCGTCTGCTTCATCCCACAGAACTGACCACAAAACAGATCTCCGCTGATCATGACGCGAGATGATAGTCTCCGATGAACGCTGTACGGGTAAGGCAGGCTGAATACGACCCTTGTAGATGCAGAGCAGATGTGCTATACTCTGACCTGTCTGTTCGTCTACAGGGAGGAAAGTCATGTTCTACACCGACGAAGAAGTATCTGTGATCACTGGCCTGCTCAACGCCTATTTGGTGCGGGAACACGCCAGCGAAAAGGTCAGAGAATCATATACCAGGATCAGCGAAGGACTCCAAAGCCGTGTGCTGACCAGGGATGACTATGTTTGGCTGGAAAATGCCCTTCTATTCCTCCGCCCATATTGGTGGAATGACCGTGAGGATGGACGGATGCTGATGGATGCCCTCCTGCATACGCAGACACTGGCACGAAGAACGCGGTAAAATTGATGACGGGTGTATCGGTCGATACACCCGTCATTTTTTCTCATTCTTCTTTGCGGCATTGGCGGCGGCGCGGGCCTTATCGCGGTTCTTGCGCTGGGCAACAAGGTCAGCCTTGGCCTGCCGCTTCGCTTTTCGTTCCTGCATGAGCTGTGCCTCCTGACGCTGGTACTCCTGCTCGTAGCGGGGATAGTGATGCTCCCGCGGCGGCTTGTACTGCGAGGGCAGTCCCGCAGCTTTTAACGCGGCAGACCAGTTACCAAAGCGCTGGGCGATGTACGCACCACCCACGACCTCGCAGGGAGCGGGCGTATAGGACACATCGACGCACTGACGTACATAGGCGATGAGGTCGGCATCGCTGGCGGTTTCGTATTCTATCGCAAAAGCATCGTCCTGCGCTTGCAGGGTCTCAATGGTGCGCTTGACAAGCTGCTGGTGCAGCAGGTTATCTCCGTTGACCTGTGGCATTTTTATGTCCCTCCTGGGCATAATAAACTCAGCCAGATGGAGCGACATCCTTCGTAAATCAACATCATTCAAGAAAGCACTTTTCGCCATCGGCTATGGTAAAACGATAGCATTTGCGTGGCGGGAAGTCAAGTACGGCGTCGGTGTTCGGGCGAAAACAGTCGCCGGAGGCCGAAACGGGAGGTTTATCCGCCGAGCTTTTCCCCAAGGATGGATGATACGAAGGGTGTTCGCCGTCAAAAATCGCGTCAGGAGGAGTACGAAATGCCACGCAGAGGGGAGAACATCTATAAGCGCGGAGATGGCCGCTGGGAGGGCCGCTATATCCGCGGTCGGACGCCGGAGGGACGGGCGCAGTACGGCTACGTCTACGCCGCCACCTACAGCGCCTGTCGGGAAAAACGGCGGCAGCGTCTGCGGGAGCTGCCCCGCGAGATCACGCCCAGCAATAACATGACGCTGCCGGAAGCCGTGGACCTGTTTTTCGCGGAGCGAGGGCGAAAGCTGAAGGAATCTACCGCCAGCCGGTATCGGTATGTGGTGCGGCAGTATATCCAGCCGCAGCTGGGCGCTGCGCCGCTGTATGCGCTGACGGAGCAGCGGGTAGCGGATTTTTACCGGAAGCTCCAGGAGCAGGGCCTGTCGGCCAAAAGTACACGGGATGTTGGCGTACTGCTGCGAGCCATTCTGCGGATGGCGGCCAAACGGGGGTGCTTCTGCACGGGCCTGAACGCCGAACTGCCGGCGTACAGGAAGCGGCAGGTGGAGATATTCACCGAGCCGGAGATCCTGCGGCTGGCGCATCATATCGTAAACGAGCCTGACCTGACCGGTCTTGGCGTTCTACTGACGCTGAACAGCGGCCTTCGTCTGGGAGAGTTGTGTGCGCTGCGATGGTCGGACATCGACCTCCATGCGGGCTTTCTGCGGGTGGAGCGGGAGGTACAGCGGATCTATGAGAAAGGCTGCACAAGACTCATTGTGCAGCCGCCCAAGAGCGAATCGTCGCAGCGGAGAATACCGCTGCCAACTGATATCCTGTCCCTGCTGGCAGCGCACAGACCCGAGAACGCGGGCAGTTTCTGCCTGCTGACAAGCTCCGGCGATCCGCTGGAACCGCGTACTATGCAGAACCGATATAGGTCGCTGTTGAAACGAGCGGGCGTCCCGTATCGAAATTTCCATGCCCTGCGGCATACCTACGCCACACGCTGCATCGAGCAGAATGTGGATGTCAAAAGCGTCAGCGAAATGCTGGGCCACAGCGACGTGCGGATCACGCTGCAAACCTATGTCCATGTCTCCCTGCGGCATAAGCAGCAGGCGGTGCAGAGCATCTGTTTTCTTCCCATTTGCGGCGGGGACTTTGCGCCGTCAGAAATTCCGTCAGGCAAAGAAAAAGCCGCTGTGCGGCAAGGCGCAGCGGCGCAGGTTTCCTGAATGATGTTGATTTACGAAAAAAGCTGTGCCGTCCGCGCAACAGAATACCCAAAAAACGGCAGGTGTGCAATCCGCGCACCTGCCGCTTTCCAATAGCGTGACAAATCTCATATGCCGTGCTATACTGATCCCATCACCACCAAGGAGGACGTACCATGCGTATCAACTGGTTCAAGGACGAAAATCATCTGGTCTATATCAACGGCGCGACCCAACTGGCGGAGCTGGAAAAGACGCTGCACTTCCCCGGCCTGGAGGAAGCCGCCAACGAGCTGCGGCAGCACCCCACGGCGGAGGGTTTTACCATCAAAGGGCCCAAGCGCACCAGCGGGCGGCTGTTCGTGCCCGATCTGACCTTCGGTGAGCATATCGAGATGGGAGAGAACATCTTTTTCTACATGGGCGAGATGCAGGAGTGCTACGTCATCTACTGGCCGGACGCACCGGTGGCAAAGTGAGGCGGCATCGCACATGACATTCCTGCAAAAACATCACGGGCAGATGTCCGACTCCATGCTGACAGCCTTTTTCATCATTCTGTCAGGCGGCTTGCAGGACGCCTACACCTACTGCTGCCGCGGCAAGGTGTTTGCCAATGCCCAGACCGGCAACATCGTCCTGTTGAGTACCCACCTGTTCGAGGGCGACTGGGGACAGGTCCTGCGGTACTTAGTCCCTGTGCTGGCGTTCCTGCTGGGCATCTACATCGCGGAGTGCGTCCACCGGCGCTTCAATCGGATGGAGAAAGTACACTGGCGGCAGCTCATCATTCTGACGGAGATCGTGCTGCTGGCGGCGGTGGGTTTCCTGCCGGAAACACTGAACACCACCGCCAACGCCGTGGTGTCCTTCGTGTGCGCCATGCAGGTGCAGACCTTCCGCAAGGTGCGGGGTCACGCCTACGCCAGCACCATGTGCATCGGTAATATGCGTAGCGGTACGGAGGCGCTGTGCGCCTACTTCCATACGAAAGATAAGGAGATCCTCCGCAAGGCGCTGACGTATTTCGGCGTGGTGCTGCTGTTCGCGCTGGGCGCGGGCGTCGGCAGCATCGCCACGCTCCATTGGGGCGCGGGGACGATCTGGCTGTCCTGCGGGCTGCTGACCGTCAGTTTTCTCATTATGTTCATCCACGACGAGGAACAGAAATTCGGCGAATAAAAAACGACTCCAACTGCGCTCTCCGCCGCAATTGGAGTCGTTTTTTGAGGTTTCCCTCATGGAAAAGAAAAGTAAAAGTATGGTTGGCTGAACCATGTCCTTATCATAGCAGGTCGAATAGTGTTTGTGAAGCGCATCTTTGTTCTTGAAAACATGAGGACTTGTATAGTATAATGCTCCTCGAAACGAGGTGCGCTATGAGTATTTCCAAATATCAGGTCTTTCTGAAAACGGTCTCCTGCGGCAGCTTCTCCAAAGCGGCGGAGGCCATGAACTTCACCCAGTCCGGCATCAGCCACGCCATTAATTCGCTGGAGAACGAGCTGGGCGTGAAGCTGTTGAGCCGCAACCGCGGCGGCGTGGTGCTGACGGCGGACGGCCGTGCGGTACTGCCCAAGATCGAAAAGCTGTGCGCCGCCCACCATTCTCTCATGCAGACAGTAGAGGGGCTGAAGGACATGGACAGCGGATTGGTGAAGATCGCCACCTTCTCCAGCGTGTCCGCCCAGTGGCTGCCCCGTATCCTCAAGAGCTTCGGGAAGGTGTACCCTAACATCGAGTTTGAAGTTGTTACCGGCGACTTCTACGATCAGATCGAGGGCTGGATCGTCAACGGCACGGTGGACTGTGGCTTTCTGCGCCTGCCGTCGGTGAAGCGCTTGCAGACCTACGCCCTGCACCGGGACGAATTGCAGGTCATCGTCCCCTGTGACCATCCCTACGCCGACCGTGACCCGTTCCCTGTGTCTGCCTTAGCGGAGGAACCGTTCATCCAGCTGGAGGAGGGCGACGACTACGAGATCATGGCGGCCTTCGACGAGATGGGCATCCGCCCCAACGTGAAGTACATCGCACGGGAGGACAGGACTATCTTGGCCATGGTGTCCGAGGGACTGGGCATCAGCCTGCTGCCGGAGCTGATGGTGCGGAACAGTCCTACGCCCATCAAGGTCTGTCATGCGCCCCTGCATTTCTACCGTACCATCGGCATCGGTGTCAAGGACAAGAAGGCACTTTCCAACTCCACCCGTCTGTTCGTGGACTATGTACGGACGTGGGTGGCGGAGAATGGGAACACATAAACGTTCAACTTTCGCGGCGAAAGCATGAGAACTCGTAATGCAACGCAGACAAGAACGCAGTCCTCATAAGGCTTCGCAGGAACACACAAAATATCTCTCGGAAATGTGTCGTTCCGCGAAACAAATACCCTCTTGCAAAACGGCGGGGTGTTCATCATAATAGCACCCGTAGCCCCCAAAAAGTGAATAGGCTTACCGGTCCGAAACGCCGCGGCGTTTCGGTGAAAGTTGGAATGTGGGTCAAAGTCCCCGCGAACAGGTCACTGTGAGGCTCCTCTGAGGCAGGAGATAAGTCAGGTCACGCCGGTAAGCGTCACAATGCACACGCCTGAAACCGAGTTGCATGAACGGGGGCTTCGCGCCCGTTTACACGAGAGGAGCGTCGGCATTTGCCGGCGCTTTTTGCATGAAGCATGAAGTCAGGGCACCTATGGGGGGACGGAAAGGTGCTTAAAAAAATGGGAGAACGGAGAAAGTACGTCCGCAGGGATGCCACGGTGGGGCGGTTGTCCACCATCTTTTTAGAGGATATGGTTGGGAGCGTAAAGCCCTCCACGCTGGCGTGCTACCGCCGCAATATCCGATGTCATATCCTGCCGCGTTTGGGAGAGCGCGTGGCAGCGGAATTGACGGCGGAGGAAGTCAACGACTTCATCCAGCAGTTACAGGAGGACTATTCGCCCAAGCTGGTGCGGGAGGTAGGCGGATTGCTATTACGGATCGTGGCCATCGCGGGTGTGGGGTACGGCGATGATGTGGAACTGCCCAAGACAAAACAGAAAGCCGTGGAGGTGTTCACCGAGCCGGAGCTGAAGCAGATGGGACAGGTCATCCTGCACCGCCCGGACAGGACAGGGCTGGGCGTGCTGCTGACGGCCTACACAGGCTTGCGGCTGGGAGAGCTGTGTGGCCTGCAGTGGCAGGATGTGGACGCTGGCGCGGGACTGCTGCACATCCAGCGGACGGTGGAGCGCATCGCGCAGACGGACGGCGGGACGCAACTGATGGTGCAGCCGCCCAAAACGGAGACCTCCGAACGCTGGATACCCATTCCAAAAGAGATGCTGCGGATGCTGAAGCCGGAGGCTAAAAAGCCGGACAGCTACCTGCTGACCGGCGGAGAGCTTGTTCCCGACCCGCGCACCTGCCAGTATCGCTACAAGGCGCTGCTGGAGCGCTGCGGCGTGCGGTATCGCAATTTTCATTGTCTGCGGCACAGCTACGCCACACGCTGCGTGGAACGCGGCGTGGACGTGAAAAGCGTCAGTGAGCTGCTGGGCCACGCCGATGTCCGCACCACCCTGCGGCTGTACGTTCACTCGTCCATGGACTACAAGCGCAGGGCCGTAGAGGGAATAGGATTTCTCAAGGGAATAACGTAAAAAAGGACGCTGAAAGGAGTCTTTTTTCTATCCAGAAAGTGGCAAAAAATTTTCGCAAAGTAACATACTTTGCGAAAGAGACTGCCAGCCGTTGTGGCGCAAGGCTTCCGAGGCACACAGGCAAAATATGTTGCATTTCGCAAGTCCATATTGACAAGTCGGAAAAGCTGGAATATACTGTTATACGGTCATTTTTGGACTGTTTTCGCAAAGTATGTTACTTTGCGAAAACAGATGTGACCAAAAACTGAATAAAAGGTCTTGCGAAGTCGTGTGGCTGTCGCTGTAAAGGCGGTACATCGTTACCGTCAGGCGGCAGTTTTGAAGGAACGGGGTGATACCCCCTGCGGACGGCGCTGTTGACGTAAGGAATGGACCAAAGCGGCAGAAATGCCGTGTGGCGAATAGCAGCCATTGGAGCGAACGCTCTGAGAAGGTAGGTTCAGGTACGAGAAGGACAAAATCCTTCGTGACGTTAGGGCAGAAGAATTGCACGATGGAGGATCAGTGTTGTACAGCGGGCGATCTCTCCCTGACGGCATAGGCGGGAGTGCGCGCTGGCGATAATCGTCAGCGTATTTTCATTTCTGCCAGATCACCGCTGGTTTTCTGCGGAAAACCGGCGATTTTTTTGTGAAGGAGGATCACGTCCATGTCCAACAGAAACCCACGCGAGAGATTTGACTACAAAAGCTGGTTCGAGCGTAATGTGGCCAAGCGAACCGTGGCTGCACTGGAAGCCCGCGACGCGGCCTTTGCCGAAAAACACGCGGACACACCGCTGGCGGAACTATCGCAATACGTCAGCAACCGTGCAGAGCTGCTGCGGCACACGCCCAGCCCCTGCGAGATAGACGGCGGCACGTTTATCGAGGAGCGCTTCGGCAGTTGGGACGCGGTATTGGAGATGGCACACCTGCGGCCACCGACGAAAGAACCTAAGTTGAAAGACACGGCACGATACAAGCGGGAAAAGACCGTGCAGGAACCGCTGTTCTACGAGGAATCCGAGCGCAAGAAGAAAGAAAAGCGCGCTAAAGCCGCGGCCAGCCATGCGGCACAGCAGGCACGGCTGAAAGAGAAAAAGCGGTTGGAGCAGGAAAAGAAAGAGGCGCGTGATGCCGCTGCCCGCCAGCGTGAAGTCGAGAAAGCGGCGGAAGCCGCAGAGCAGGAGGTGTCCTGCTGAGTTACCCTTGTCAAGCCATGACGGTCTGAACGGAGACTGTCAGCTTTCCATAAGGGTGGGAGGGGAAAAGCCGCCCCTCCCACCTCCTCTCTTTGTTGAACGGCAAAACCAAGACCACATACAAAAATAAATATGTTTCCTTCCCCTTGTGGGGCAGGAAACGAAAAGAATATGCCCCACCTGCGGGGCGGGAAATTAGGAAGAAATAGGAGCAAACACACATGATCTCTTTGAGTGAAGTACTGCATACCATCGCGCAGGCGCTGCTGATCCCCTGCCTTATCATCCTGCTGATCCTCATGGCCGGCGCGGTCTGGCAGATCGGCGACATCGTGGTGGAGTTCATCGCGGAGCGCCGCAAGCATAAATGCGACGTGCCCCAGCTGCTGCGTGACGTACACACCGCGGGCGCGGACGGCCTTGCGGAGCTGATCGAAAACAGCGGCCTGCTGCGGCGGCAGAAGAAGGCCCTGCTGGAGCTGGCAGAGAGCCGCAACCTGCCCAAGGACACCCTGACAGCACTGGCGGAACGCCTGCTGGCAACGGAGGAGGCGCGGAACGCCCGCACCACCTCCGTTACCGACATGATCGCCAAGTTGGGCCCCATGTTCGGCCTGCTGGGTACACTGATACCCCTGGGTCCCGGCATTGTGGCGCTGGGACAGGGCGACACGGTGACGCTGTCGGAGTCCATGAACGTGGCGTTCGACACCACTATCGCGGGCGTTATCAGCGCGGCTGTGGCCAGCGTTATCTCCCACATCCGCAAGCGCTGGTACAACGACGATATGGTGTCGCTGGAAACGCTGATGGAGGCAGTTCTGGAGGAGGTCACGACAGATGTTGAAGGGTAAGTTTTCCTCCCGCCGTCATGTGACGGAGGAGGTGGACGCCATGGCTGGCGTGGCAAACCTTGCAGACGTGATGCTGGTGTTCGCCTGCGGCCTGATGGCGGCGGTCATTCTGAACTGGAACGTGGACCTGAGCAAGACCCGCGTGGAGATCCTCCAGCGGGAGCAGATGCAGGAACTGGACAACGCGGAGGAGATGGAGCAGGACATCCAATCCTCCAGCAGCTTCGAGCAGAAGGGCACGGTGTACGAGGATCCGGAGACCGGGAAGCTGTATGTGGTGATGCCGAAAAGCGGCAACTGAAAAAGTTTTTACATAGATACGTTCAACAGAGAGAGGAGAAAACACATGAAGAAACGGACAAGCAAAGTGTCCCGGCGCATCGTGAGCCTGCTGATGAGCATGGTGCTCACGCTGACGCTGGTGACTCCCGCGGCCTTTGCCGAGAGTGACATGCCGGACAACGGCCAGCAGCAGGAGCAGCAGGTGCCGACGGACGCCGGGAACGGCGGCAGCGGCGACGTGAATACTCCCGCTGACGACAGGGACACCGGGGACAAGGGCACCGAGGACGCCAACAAGCCCGGTGAGGATAACAAGGGCGAGGCCCCCGATGGGGAGAACAAGGACGAGGAAAACAAGGACGAGCAGCCCACCGAGGACGAGAATAACAGTGAGGACGACATCGCTCCGCTGAATGATGATACTGACAGTGATGTGTGGGATGGTAAGCCTGCGGAAAAGTTTGCTGGTGGTGCTGGTACGGTTGATGATCCCTACAAAATCAGCACCGGTGCGGAACTGGCATATCTGGCAGAGAAGGTCAATGGGGGTAAAAGCTATTCTGGCAACTACTTTAAGCTGACGAGTGACATCCGACTGAATGCTGACGATGTGCCGACCGCCGGTGATAGCCTCAATAGCTGGACATCCATTGGTAATGCAAATGCGAAAAAGTTCCAAGGCACGTTTGACGGTGATGGGCATACCATAAGCGGACTGTATATCAATAACGCGGTGCAGAATCAAGGCCTGTTCGGTTATGTTGGAAGAGGTGGCGTGGTGCAGAACCTCGTTGTTGCCGGTAGGGTAACAGCAACAGGGCAGAACTACGTGGGCGGCATCGTGGCAAGGCTCAACGGCGGCACGGTGCAGAATTGCGGTTTTTATGGTGCTGTGACCGCCGGTACATCCTATACCGGTGGTGTGGTAGGTTCGGGTTCTGCCACGAACTGCTGGTATTACCGTACAGATGATGGTGCGAGCGTATTGGGTGTATATGGAGCCCGGAGTGGCACAAACTGCTACCACAACGTGCATGACAACAGCAAGGGCGCCTATTACGAAGACAAAGCATTTGGGGACGGCACGGTGGCAGATTTGCTGAACCCCTATGCCTACGAGAATGGCCTGCCTCTGTGGAAGGTAGGGAGTTCGTATCTCATTATCGACACAACGTTGAAGTATGATGCGCTGGTAAAATTGGCCACCGGCGTTAAAAATTCTACTGTGGCTGGAAAAGTCGGTTTCGGAAGCAGTTTGGTGCAGAGCAAGCTGACAAATAGTGGCGACGCGCTTATGTTGGTGGCAGCAGAGGGAACCGGCGATGTCCGTTATACGGTCAAAAATCCGCAGGGGGATGGCGTTACGATCACGGAAGCGGATTTGGTGCCGACCTCGACGCCATACACTGTGAAAACGGAAGACGTGGATGAAAACGGCATCATTACCCTGTACTATGGTACAGAGGATGAGTTTACGGCCGATTTGACGGAGAGCGGTCGGTACTACAACAACACGACAGGCAGCTACAAAATCCAGACTCCGGAGGAATTGCGCTTCCTTGCCACATTGGTCAACGACAAGCACATCGACTTTTCCGGGAAAACGATCACTCTTAATGCGGACATTGACCTGAGCGGTATCAAAGACTGGGCTCCCATCGGCAAGGATGCGGATCATCCTTTCAAGGGCACGTTTAACGGCAATGAGAAGGTCATCTCCGGCATGACCGTTGCAGGTGACTATGCCAACGCTGGTTTGTTCGGCGTGGTAGACGGCGGTACGATCCAGAATGTGACCGTCAAAGACGGCAAAGTGACATCTGCTGCTGCCGGAGCCAACGTGGGCGGTATCGTAGGTTGGCTGAAGTCTGGCGGAGTGTACAGTTGTGCTTGTACCGCAGAGGTCAGCGGCAGCGGTCAAAACGCTGTCATTGGCGGTCTTGTGGGCAAGAATGACAGCACAAATGCCGTGGATACAGGATATTGTTATGGCACAGAGGATTTGAAGCCTGTGGGAGTGGGTACATATGCCAACTGCTACTACATGGCAACAAGTTCTACCTATAACAAGAAAGATACCGATGACGATACCGGCGCCCGGACGCAGGATGAATTTGACCTGGGCCGTGTGGCGTATGAGTTGGGTTGGGGATATGATACTACCGCGCAGAAGAAGCTGCCTGTTTTGTCGAGCTCTGTTTATGCAGAAGAATTGACGCTGACCAAACCCGCGAATTTACAGCCCAGCGTTGTTGTAACAATAGGCAACAGTGATAAGCGGACTCTAACGGGTACTGACGGTAAGCAGTATTTCTACGCTGCAAGCGGAGCTGATGTACCGCTGACGATACAGGGGATTCCTGCAAACCAGCAGATCATCTTTTCGCCGTACGCACCGATAAGTACAGACGATGGGCTTGCGCTTAGAGTAAGATCCAGTGCAGAGGATAATGAATATACCTATTCGCTGGTCGAGGCGGACATCGGCTGGTACGAGAGCAACAAGGAAACCAAAGCCTATGCGTTCGAGACCGCATATGAGCTGGTGGGATTCTCCCTGTTGGTCAACGGTGAACTCGGCAAATACGAGTCTTTTGCTGGGTGGAAATTGTCTCTGGAAGGAGATGTTGACCTTAATAATATCCAGTGGATGCCCATCGGCGTGAGCAGCAGCTTTGACGGTACATTTAACGGCAACAACCATGCTATAATAGGCCTGAATGTGGATGCGGCAAAAGGATATGCCGGTCTGTTCGGCTGGTTGAAGGGTACCGTGCAGAATTTGCAGGTTCAGGGCAGTGCAAAGGCAAGCGGCAGCGTGTCTTGTATCGGCGGCATCGTGGGATACAACGACGGCGGCACGGTACAAAACTGCTTGAGCGAGGTAAATGTCAACGCTGAGAGTGCAAGTGCATCTGCCGGCGGTGTTGTTGGCAATAGCACGAGTGCCGGCGTAGTAAATCTCTGCTGGAATGAGGGCAGTGTGACCGGCGGCACGACTGGCGGCATTGTCGGCAGCGGCAGCGGTACGGTGACCAACTGCGCCAACTTCGGTGATGTCACAGGCGGCACGAGTTATAGTGTTGGCGGCATCGCGGGCAGCGGTACAGTAGCCAACAGCTACAACCTCGGCAGTGTGACCGGTGCGGCAAATAAGGCCTACGGTATCAGCAGTGGTATGGTGGTCAACAGCTACTATATCTGCAAGATCGTTACCGAGGAGAAATCCGGTTATATCAAGAACGGTAAGGAAAGCACGGTGCAGGGCATTATTGCAGCACCGGGCGAAGACGGTGGAGTCATTTATACCGTCGGCACCGGTGATGATGCACAGGAACTGGTTGAGGTGCTGAACACGCCGGAAAACCTTGGTATCTACATTGAATGGACAAATAAAACCGAATCACCGTATAACCCCATTCACATCCGGAGATGGGATGGCAGCTTTGAAGAAGACATTGACGCAGTTACGCTGATCTACGATCCTAATGGTGCCACCACTGGCAGGGCTGTGGAAATTAACAGAACCGTGGCTGCTGGAGTCGAGTCCGCTGTTTTCCAGATTAAGAGCGTCGAGGACACTGATCTTGGCTTCAAGCACGAAAACGGCACGTTCCTCGGCTGGGATGAGAAGTCAAATGCTGCGACACCGGGGTACAAGTTTGATGCATCTAAGGGCACCATCACTCCTGCGGAAGTTAGCGTTAAAAAGGGTGAAACAGTCACTCTCTATGCGGTATGGCAGAATATCTGGGACACCGATGCGGATGGCGCTTATTTGATTAAGACTCCGGACGATCTTCAGTCCCTGCAGACGCAGGTCAACGACAAGGGCTTTAACTACAAGGGTAAGTGGTTCAGACTGGCAAATGACATTGATATGACGCAGTTTGACAACTGGACGCCTATCGGTATTGTTGGAAATGCGTTTGCGGGTAATCTGGACGGCAATCACTACACCATCCGCAACCTGAAGGTGAATGTTGCTTCCGGCTATGCAGGTATGTTTGGTTATGCGTCATATACAACATTCCAGAATTTGACGCTGGATAGTCCGGTGGTCACAGGTAATTCTTATTGCGGTAGTTTGATCGGCTATGACAACGATGGTGCCACACTAATCAACATTACGGCAAATAATGTTGCAGTAAACAGTGGTAACGCCTCTGCTGGTGGTCTTGTTGGTCGTAGTGGCAACATAAGTGCTAAAAATTGCTGGGTTGAGGGCGGCAGTGTAACTGGGAGAAAAATAGCTGCCGGCATATGTACCGATAGTGATGATAACTCGCCGACAGTCGTCAACTGCCACAATTCTGCGAATATCAATACGACCGCAACTTCAGCTGCCAGAAAATCCGGCATTGCCGCCGGTATCTGGGCGTGTGACACAAGCGGTGCAAGAGGCGAATTCACAGGCTGTACCAATAGCGGCACGGTCAGTGGTCGGAATTACGCCGCAGGTATCGCCACGGCAGGTAGAGCTATAACCAGCTGCATAAATAGCGGCGCAGTGACAAGCACCAATGGTTTAGCGGCAGGAATGTCCAACAATAGTGCTTATGCTGAAAAATGTGGGAATACCGGTACAATTAAAGGTTATGCAAATGTAAGCGGCAGCATGGGTGTAGCGGGCATTAACAATTCTACGGGAGCATCGTTCTGCTACAATACCGGCAAAATTATCAGCACTTATAAATCGGATTGGGCGTATGGTATTTCGGGATACGGTAGAAGCACGATTAAAAACTGCTTCAGCTATGTAGCGGGGGAGAACATCGCCCTTGCGCCTAACTCGACTGAGATCAAAGTCACCAACAGCTACTACCTCGCCAGTAGTGCTACAGCAGTGAGCAGCGCAGGCACTTGGGCCAGTGCGGACGACTTTGCCAGCGGCAAGGTGGCATGGGGCGTGGACGGCGGCACCGACGCACACGCCAACTACTGGACGCAAGGTGCAAACAACTATCCTATTCCCATCGGTGAGGGAACTTCCACCAGCTACTACCGTGCTAAAGCCGAGTGCGGCACGGGCGGTTCGATGAGTATCAAGAGCAACCGCAACTTTACCGGCGATGCGGATAATGCCGTGTACGGGCCCAAGGGTATGAGTGTGACCGTTACGGCTACGCCCATGGATAACACCTACGCCTTGAAGTCCATGACCGTTCAGCTCCCTGTGGGCACCGCGGCGAAGTCCATCTCCAACCCGGGCACATTTACCATGCCCAACGAAGGCAACGTCCTCGTTACGGTTACCTTCGGCTCCGCTACCCCCGGTGGCGGCGGCGGGTACTACTACGGAGGCAGCGGCGACGGTACCGGCACCGGCGACAAGGACGACGAGGGCCTGCAGGATGGCCTGAACATGGACGTGGAGTACGACATCAAGGGCCTTGTGCTGGGCGCTTACGCCGAGTGGGGCTCCAACGGCGGGAACAAGTCCTTCCAGAAGTGGCTGGAAGAAAATCCCAACGTCGTCCGCGCTCTGCTGACCAATAGTCTGGACAACATGGCCACCGCGGCCGTGGGTAAGAAGACCGATGAGGCCAAGGATCTGGCGGCGCTGCTGCTGGCCAGCCTCAACGAGCACACCGGCGTGGACGGCAAGGACGGCGATACCATCGCCAAGGCGCTGCAGAAATACATCGACTCCGGCAGCGATGAGGTGTTCAGCGCGTGGCTGACCGGTGGCGGCGGCATGGCCAGCGGTACCTATGAGAGTATCTACGGCCAGTACGCCAGCAGCCTTGCGGCACTGGCAGACCGTCTGTACAGCAAGTGGGAGGCCAGCGGCACGTCCATGACCTTCCCGGTGTGGCTGGATTCCCAGCAGGTGAGCATGGACAGCCTGTCCGAGAACGCGGACGAGCCGGATACCGACACTGCCAACGATCCCCAGACCTCCGACGCCCCGGATGATGTGCCGGATGGACAGGATACCGAGGGCGGCGCCAGCGGTAACTCCGTGTGGGAGATCATCGGCACGGTGGTGCGTGAGAATCCCATCCTCGTCTGGAGCATCGTGGCTGTCATCGCGGCGCTGATCATCGTGGGCGCGGTACGCCGTTACCACAAGGTCAAGCGTGACGAGCATGACGAGAAATAATTAAACCTGATTACGCCGCGGGCGTAGTCTGCCGATTCGCGTGGGCGGAATTTCCGTCCACGCGAATACGGCTATATAAACGGAAACGGGAGGGATGCCTCTGTGAGAAGAAAAGTGCGAAATTTGACGGCGTTTCTGCTGGCATTGGTGCTGATACTTGGCAGTATGCCATTGACTTACGCGGCGGGATATAGCATCACCGTCAATGCTCCGACAGGGAACGATCTGCCCTATTGGGTGTTCGAGAAAGCGGGCGTAGACAGCGCGGATGTGCTGAACCTGACGGCCAACGAGGGGCATACTCTGCCCACAGGTAAGGTCGCCCGCGTGTCGCTGGCCGTGGGCAAAAACAAAGAAGATGAAGCGAGCTGTGGCATTTCTATCAATGGGATGTACTATGTGCAGTCCGTGACGCTTGACCATCCGGATTTCTTCACCGGCACGGTGGAAATACAGGTAGGTAAGGACGCCCAGTGGACCGAGGAAACGTGGGGCAGCATCACGCCGCTGGAGAATTCCAATATTATTGGCCGCGTGCAGTTCAAGAACGGTACATTCACCGGCGATGTAAGCATCACCGTCAGTCCTATGACCGCGCAGCAGGCAGAGACAGCGCAGAAGCAGAATCAACGACAGGTGGTGCCGCAGGGCAAATACACTGTCAAAGAGATTTCTGAAGCTATTTACGGCATTCTGGCGCAGAAGCGCTCTGCGTTGGGTTTGGAAGATAGCGACTATCTTCTCTCTGGGGACGAGCTGACCTATGCCGGCAGCTCCGCCACGGACTGGCTGCCCATCGGCTTGAGCCGATGCGGTGTGGAAGACGATTACGACGCCTACCTCGCAGCGTTGCAGACCTACGTCGAGCAGAAATACCGTGAGCCGGACAAGCTGGACAGGGTGAAGGCTACCGAGTGGCATAGAATCTCCCTTGCTGTGCTGGCCTGCGGCGGCGACCCCACCCATTTTGGTAAGGACGCGGACGGCAACGACATCAACCTCATCGCGGACGGCGTATATGACCGCGGTAAGACCGTGGACATCGGCGCACAGGGGTTAAACGGTTGGCTGTGGGGACTTATCACGCTGGACAGTATGAAGTACAACATCCCTGCGGGCTCGTCTTACACCCGCACGGAGATGATCAAGAAGATACTGTCCTTCCAGCTCCCCGACGATGGTTTCAACCTGCGCTTTGCACAGGGCAGCACCGCCGACCCGGACATCACGGCCATGGCGATACAGGCGCTTGCGCCGTACTACCGTAACGCCACCTTCAACGTGAAAGACCCGGTGGACAAGGCACTGGACTGCCTTTCAAAATTGCAGCTGGACACCGGCGACTTCCGCAGCTGGGGCACACGGAACTCCGAGTCCGTGTCACAGATCATCGTGTCGCTGTGCTCCATCGGTGTTGATCCGCAGAACGACTCACGGTTCATCAAGAACGGCATCAATCTGCTGGATGCCCTGTTCTACTACCAGCAGGAAGACGGCGGATTTGCCCACTCCTACGAGTCCGACCCCGGCAATCCCTCCGCCATCCCCGGCGAGAGCAACAGCATCGCCACCGACCAGGCTCTGCTGGCACTGGTGGCCGTATGGCGGCAGGCACAGGGTATGAGCATCCTGTACGATTTCCGCCCCGGCAGCGTGTCCGCCAAGATACTGACGCCGGAGGAAAGCGAGGTGTCCTTTGCGGGCAGCTACGAGTTTACCGAGGCCGACCAGCAGCAGACGGACGCCCTGCCAAAAAAGCTGTCCACGGAGAACGATGCCGAGGTGACAGCCCTGCTGGACAAGCTGAAAATGAGCCGTGATTTCGAAGGCTACGATACCTACATGACTAAGCTGACGCAGGCAAAAGCCGACATAGACGCACTGTACGCGGAGATAGAGAGCATCAACGTGGACATTCAAGAACAAATCATCCCCATGACCGATCCGGGACTGGGCGAGAAGTCCACGGTGGACAGGCTGGTGAAGCGCTACAAGGTGCTGTCAGGCCACGACAAAGAGCTTGTCCAGAACTGGGACGCCGTACTTTCCGTGAAGGCGCAGACGGACGCAGCACAAAGAAACCTGTTTCTTATCATCGGTGGCGCGGTAGTCGTTATGGTAGCTGCGACGGTGGTCATCCGCCGCAGGAGGGAGAGCAAATGAGAAAGCATATCACAAGATTACTCACAGCCTTGCTGACACTGGTGATACTTTTGCCCATCGTAGCACAAGCTGCTCCCACGGACGGCTGGACAGATGAGGCGGAGCAGGCGTATCAGACAGTGACGCAGCTGGTCATCCAGCGCGTCACCGAGAGCAAGGACTACCTTGCCACCGCTACGCAGGAAGAGAACGCCAAGGCGGTCTATGCCCTGTGGACTTCCGGCGCAGCTGTCCCCAGCGGCTTCTATGACGAATACCTGCAAGCGCTGGCTGACTGGCTGGATCTCGCGGTCAAGCGGGGCAAAACGGCCTACATCCCCGGTGTTATCCGCACGGTGGCGGATATGGGGCTGGATGTGACGGACTTCGCCGGACACGACCTCATGGATGCCTTGCGGAAGCCGGAGCTGGTGGAAGCGGACGAGGATCGGCTGGATATGCTGATGGACTTGGATGCCGCCGGTGACGCCGGCAAGACCGACGAGTTCAACGCCCTCCGTGAAACGCTGCTGACAGAAGCGCTTGCTCGCCAGCAGAGCAGCGGCGAGTTCCGCTATACCTCTAAGTGGCCTGCGGAACTAAAACAAAAAGGCGTGGACGATGAGCCGGATCGCTTTGACTATATCCTACTGACGGCAAAATCCGTACAGGCCCTTGCACCTTATCAAAACCGCAAGGACGTGTCCACGGCCATAGATAAGGCACTGGATTATCTCTCCGAGCAGCAGCTCCCCAGCGGCGGTTTCGTCAAATACGGCGATGAGGACGTGGAGGAGGACGCGGCGGTGCTGGAGATGCTGGCCGCGCTGGGAATTTCCCTTACGGACGAGCGTTTCACCAAGGACGGCCATACCGTGCTGGACGGCATGATGGGGTGGTATCAAGGGTTCTATTTTGAGGATGCGAGAAATGAGCCGTATCAGGGTTTCTACCGCGAGGACCATTGGTGGAGGTATAAGGAGTCGTGGGGCGGCTGGTATGAGGCCGGCTCCAGCCTGATGAAAGATCCGGACGGCGGAGAGGGAGTTGTTTCGCGCAGAATGTATGACAACGCCGAGCCCTATAGTGGCCTATGTACGATGCGTAGGATAGCTGGAAACAGTACAAAAATTGATAACCCTCCTGCGAGCAACGAAGTAAAACCCTCATCCATTAATTATAAGGCATTGTTGCAGGAGCAGGCAGATACGTCTTACCAAAAGGTAGAAGATGGCTGGTTTTGGGATGAAAATGTGACTATTGTTTCTGAATCAGCTATTTCCCACTATGCCAAAGAGGTACTGTCGCTGGAGCAGGCGCAGGGCAAATTGACTAAAGAACAAAAAGGCGAATTGCAGACGATCATGCAACACCTTACCGACACCAACAGTGAATACCTGATGGGGCTCAAATCCGCAACCTATTCGCCGGGCGCGGTGCGCGCCATGAAGGTCTTGGACATAGACCCTGCAGATGTCAATGGACTTGACTTCCTTGCGCCGCTTACCGATGTGAGCAGTAAGGGGACAGGAGATTTGGCGGATGCACTGAAGGATCTGGATTCTATCGATCTTTCTGTATGGCGATCCCGCGGCGTAGATGCTGACAGTGTAGTGGATAAATACGCCGCCAAAATGCTGCAAAACCAAATGGTGGACGGTAAGTTCAGTTACGATGCCGATAATTCGATTTGGGAGGAGGTGCAGTTCACCGCTGAGAATGTGGCCGCCCTTGCTCCCCATACTGACAAAGAATATATTGCCAAAGCAATAGACAAGGCTATCGAATACCTTTCATCCGTACAGTTTGCGGATGGCAGTTTCCCCGGCAGAGATGGCTTACCCGATGGAGAAGCTACTCTTGCCGTACTGGATATGATGAACGCCGCAGGCATCTCTTTGAATGATGACCGCTTCGTAAAAAACGGAAACACAGTGGCCGATGGGCTGAGAACGTTCTATATTGAGGGTGTGGGCTTTGTTTCCAAGACGGAGGTAGAGTCCTCTGTGGATGGTTTGAGTGATATCCCATCGTACGAAAACCCTGTTATGGACTTCTCCTCCGTTGTATCCGCCCTCACCTACCTCCAGGCCGCCGAGAACGGCAAGTTCGGCCCGGACGGTAAGGGTAACAGCGTGTTCGAGATCGTAGGCTCTGCCCTGACCGAAACGCCGCTGGGTGCGATACTGCTGGCCGTCATCATCGCCGCACTGTTGGCTTTCGGTATGATCCGCCGTTACCGCCGTATCAAGAAGGAGCAGTAATGTGAAAACAAAAATAGAGCATATCATTACCCTGCTTCTGACAATTCTTCTGCTGTTGTCCTGCGCGGCCTGCGGCCAAACGCAGACGGAGCAGCCGGAGGACACCGGCGATAAGGACCAATACATGACTGAGCCTGTCCCGGAGGGCAAGCCTGACCCGGTAGAGCCGCAGGACACGACGGTGGATACCACCGTGACGCACACCTGTACCTTCTCCATCTCCTGCGAAACAATCTTGGGCAACATGGATAAATGCGTGGAGAGCAAGCGGTTTCTCGTACCAGCGGACGGCATCATTTTCCCCGCCACAGAGGTGGAGTTCAGCGAGGGCGAGAGCGTCTTTGATGTCCTTCAGCGGGTATGTCGGGACAATGCCATCCACATGGAATCCAACTGGACTCCCATGTATAACAGTGCGTATGTAGAGGGAATCAATAACCTCTACGAGTTCGACGTGGGTAGCCTCTCCGGCTGGATGTATAACGTGAACGGCTGGTATCCCAACTACGGCTGTTCACGCTATCAGCTGAAGGATGGCGACGTGGTGGAGTGGCGCTATACCTGTGACCTGGGCTACGATTTGGGCAGTGGTATGGGCGGATGAATAGTAACGTCCCACTGATCCACGTCGATTCAGAAGATACAGAAGCACCGCCAGCAAAGCGGCAATCACGCTGCTTTGCTGGCGGTGACTTTTTGTTGTAAAAACCGCATTTATCGACAATTCCATACAAAAATCATCGTATTCGTGTAGACCATTGTAGAACGATTATATGACACAAATGTCCAAAAATCGTGTAAAATTAGCATGTCAAGAACAAAACGGCGTATGCCCACCGGCAAGAGGCCCACCGCGGTTTAACAGATGTTGGCTTTCAAAATACACAAGACAGGAGGGAACATCAGTGCCTTTAGTTTGCTACGTTTCGGAACTGGAAAAGAACGTTTCTTTGGACGCTGAACGTTTGCTGCGTCTTCTGGGTGTATCCGGAAAGCTGTCTGGGTTTCACTTTGCCGTGTATATGTTGGAACAGGTACAGGATAAGCCGGAGTATGTCCTGCTGATTACGAAAAGACTCTACAGCCAAACGGCACAATATTTTCATACTACTACCAACTGCGTGGAAAGGAATCTCCGAACCCTTGTGCAGGCGTGTTGGAGACAACCTGACCACAGCTTACTTGAGCGCATTGCAGGCCACCCGTTGTCGCAGCCACCGACGAACGCGCAGTTCATTGATATGGTAGCCGCTTTCCTCCGCAAGTAAGCTCTACACGGTTTAGCCCCCTCCGTCCACAGCGGCGGCGTATCCCCCTTGCGCTGCCGCTGTGGGTTTTATATAGACTGGCAGCTGCTGTCAAGAGTATTGACCTCGGCTGCGGGCCTATATGCCCATGCTCTTTGAAAAACGCACTTCGCGTGTCATAAAGCAGACAGGTACGTTCGTGCCGGTGTGAGCTATAGGACAGCGCTCGCCATGATCTTCCCATGGGGAGGGAGCGAAACAGGCGTTGTTCAGAAACAGAGCGGCACTCTGTTGGCCACGACCACCGGCGCCCTTAAAGATACTCCCGCATTGGACGCCCTCAAAGCATCGTGCGGCGCACCCATCAGCATGGGCCGGGGTGAGATTCCCGTGAGGCTGGCAGCCACCAGCCGCCTGTTTTGCTTGAGATTTTTCCTTAGATGAATTTGAAATAGATGCATCTAAAGATGTATCGGCAGAGGAAGCCCCCATCCATTGTTAAGGATAGGAGCTTCCTCTGCTGATATAATTCCATATCAATTTTTTGCGCGTATCACAGCACCATGTTACAATTCCTTTGAAGCATGGTGCTGTGGCCACAGAAGGGAGGCTGCTATGAGTATTGACCACGGAGACACCAACAAAAGCCTTGGCGGAAAGCGGACATACACCGTTGAGGAAATCGCAAAAATTCTTGGTATCGGGAGAACTGCTGCATACAACCTTGTCCACTCCGGCGTGTTCAAGATGGTGCGGATCGGTTCTTCCATCAGAGTTTCCAAAGTGTCCTTTGATGATTGGCTGGATAAACAGACGCTGTAGGAGGTTTATTATGGCATCTATCAAAAGACGTAGAGGCAAATATCATGTCGTATATTACTACTTAAATGAATGCGGAGAAAAGAAACAGAAATGGGAGTCCTTCAATACGGAAGCGGAAGCAAAACACCGCAAGGCAGAGATCGAATATAAACAGGGTAACCGCACCTTTATATCACCCAATAAGACGACCGTTTCCGCCTTTCTCGATGACTTTGTGAGCTTGTATGGGGTGAAAAAATGGAGCCCCAGCACCTATGAAGCCAATACGGGGCTGATCCGCAACTATATTGCCCCGCTGCTTGGCGACACACTGATGCAGGACGTAACTACCATCGCAGCGGATCGGTTTATTACAATACTGCAAAGGACGAAATGCCCTGTTTTTAAGAACCGATACAGCAAAACGGAGTACATGACACCTGCCAATATTGAGCGTATCAATAAACTTCTTCGATGTGCTTTCAAACAGGCTGTACGCTGGGACATCGTCGCAAAGAACCCGTTTGATAACACAACTCTGCCAAAGGTCAAGCGCAAACCCCGTGAGATCTGGGATGCGGCAACGATTCGAAAAGCGTTGGATGAATGTAAAGATGGGCGTCTTTATGTTGCTATCAACCTGTCGTTTGCCTGCTCGCTGCGAATCGGAGAGATCGTTGGCCTGACTTGGGACAACATTCACATTTCCGACGCGGATATTGCCAACGACAACGCCTATCTGTGTGTGGAGAAAGAGCTGGCTCGTGTGAAGGAATCCTCGCTTGCTGTTTTGGGCGAAGAAGAAATCATCAAAAAATTCCCTCGAACCATGTACTTGGAAAATGCCAGCACGGTGATCGTGCTGAAAACGCCTAAAACGGAAAGCAGTGTTCGTAAGGTGTGGATGCCCAAAACAGTGGCTTACATTTTGCGGGAGTGGAAGGATTCGCAGGATAAGCAAAAAGAGTTTCTGGGTGATGAATACCTCGACTACAATCTCGTTGTAGCACTGCCAAATGGACGCCCCTGCGAGGAAACAGTTATTTCCAATGCTTTCCGGAGATTGAAGCGGGATGCTAAGCTCCCTAATGTGGTGTTTCATTCTCTCCGTCATTCCAGCACGACTTATAAGCTGAAACTTAATCACGGCGACATCAAAGCCACACAGGGCGACACAGGGCATTCACAGGCCGATATGGTCACAAAGGTCTATGCGCACATTCTTGATGAAGACCGCAAGGTCAATGCCCAGAAGTTTGAAAGTGCGTTTTACGCAAACCCAGATCTGCGCAGTGTGAAAGCGCCTGATGAACCACAGACTGCATTGGACGTGCAGAGTATCATCGTACAGCTCCAGCAGTCCCCCGAACTCTTAAGTGCGCTCACATCGCTCATATCGAACCAGGGTTGCAAATGACTGATTTGTGCCATGGTGCCAAGGTGGTGCCAAACGGCGAAAAATACAAAAACCGGTTCGATATGAAAAAGGGGTGCCAAAAAGATGCAGCGGCTGAATTTCGGGTGCTGCCGCTGTCATTGAAACAACGCACTCAAAAGCGAAAAAACGCCGCGATCCGTTGAGATCACAGCGTTTTTGGTACGCCTGCCCGGGCTCGAACCGGGGGCCTCGGGCTTAGGAGGCTCGCGCTCTATCCAACTGAGCTACAGACGCATATTGTGAAGTTGTAGGGGAATTGGTGCCATTGGTAATTGATGTCCCTGTCCTTAGGAGATGGACCCAGTGCATATATTCCCTATCAACAGGGATAAAGAAAATGC
>ERZ780212.963-NODE-963-length-25372-cov-4.130940_pt1 | contig 25372 bp, 29 predicted proteins | sample MGYA00511364_ERZ780212 | MGnify/ENA primary metagenome ERZ780212 (study PRJEB29588, sample SAMEA2147991) | human gut metagenome | biome: human gut; feature: human-associated habitat; material: faeces | place: Denmark | collected 2008/2010 ... | reverse complement strand
CGCGACCGCGGCGCGCGCCAGCCCTTCGTTGACGCTGCGGCTCGGAAATTCAATGGCTATGTAGTTATTCGGTTTTACTTTCATCGCTCTTTTCCCCCTCCTCAAGCGGTACGATGCGGAAAATTCCCGCGGCGGTAAACACTTTTTTCGCCTGCGGCGGAACGTTTTTGATCGCAGCGCTGCCGCCCATGGCGCGCATACGCTTGAGCGCGCGCATCACGACGGCGATGCCCGACGAATCCATAAAGCTCACACCCGAAAAATCCAGCGTCAGTTTGCCCGGCAGCGCCGCATCCAGCTCCCATTCGAGCTTCCGCATCACCTCCTTCGCCGCGTGATGGTCGAGCTCCCCGCGCAGCGTGAGCGTCAGTTCACGCCCTTCGCCCGATGAAATGACCTCCATTGCTCTCCCTCCGTTTCCTTCAAGCGTTTTCCCTTTCGTTTCTCAAAGTATAGCCTGTCCTCCTGCCGTTTTTTTGTCGAAGACCGCCGGTATTTTGATTTTTCTTTGCCGCGCCTCCTTGACACCTGCGCTTCCGCCCTGTAAAATGAGAAAAACGATCAAAGGAGGATCTCTCATGCGAAGAAGCGACCGCGAGATCACCGATCTGGGCGAAATTCTCTCCATTATCAACGATTGTAAAGTGATCCATCTTGCCATGGTAGACGATGGAGAGCCGTATCTTCTGCCGCTGAATTTCGGCTATGCCTGTGAAGGCGGTGCGTTCTCGTTCTTCTGCCACAGCGCACGCGAAGGCCGTAAGCTCGACATTCTGCGCAAAAATCCGACCGTCGCCTTTGAAATGGACTGCCGCGGTGCGCTCGACGAGCACGATCTCGCCTGCCAGTGCGGATACTACTTCGCCTCCGTCACCGGCGTCGGCCATGTCGAATTTTTGGACGGTGAAGAAAAGCTCGTCGCACTGACCTCCCTCATGCGCCACATGGCGGGCCGTGAAGATCAATTCACCGAGCAGCAAGCCCGCACAGTCGAGGTCTTTGCCGTTCGCGCCGACAAGCTCAGCGCCAAGGCAAAGGTGCCGCACAGTGCGCAGTAGTCATGGATAGCAAGCAAGTTTTCAAACCCAAAAGGACGTGTTATATATGAAACGCTCTGAGCCCGTCGAACTGATGAATATGTGCGTGCTCCGCCGCGGCAGCAAGGTTTTGGTGCAGGACCGCACAGATCCCAACTGGCCAGGCGTTGCTTTTCCGGGCGGTCATGTTGAAAAGGGTGAATCCTTTACAGATGCCGTCATTCGTGAGGTTCAGGAGGAGACAGGTCTGACAATGTCCTCTCCGCGCCTGTGCGGGATCAAGGACTGGTGCGAAGACGGCGTGCGTCATGTCGTGCTGCTCTATCGCGCGGAGCAGTTTACCGGAACGCTGCGTTCTTCCGACGAGGGCGAGGTCTGGTGGGCGGAGCTCGCCGGTCTCCCCTCGCTCGATCTTGCATCCTCCGACATGCTCGACCTTCTCCGCGTGTTTGAAGAAGATGATCTCAGCGAGCTGTTCTACCGCCAGAACGGTGAAGATTGGACTTACGAATTGAAATAGTCGCTAACAATGAAAAGCACCGCTGTGCAGATACCCTCTGCACAGCGGTGCTTTCTTTACTTTTACAGCGCGCGTTCCATCGGCAGATACGCCGAATCGCCGTGCGGGAATTCCTCGCCCATCAGCGCAAAGCCGTTCTTTTCCCAGAATGCTTTACTCTGCGGATTGCCCCTGTCGACCGCAAGGCGCACCTTGCGGAACCTCTCTCTCCGCAGTTCGTCCATCAGCTCGCCGATGAATGTCGAACCGAGGCCGTAGCCCTGCCGCTCCTTTTTCGTCATAAAGAAGCCGATGTAGGCGGTGTCATTTTTCGGATAACGCTCGATCAGGTCCAGCACGGCGACGAGCGTTTCTCTGTCGAAAAAGCCGAGATAATGCTTGTCCGCCGCGCATTTCCCCGGCGGCAGCGCCGTCATGTCCTCCAAAACGCTCTCCCTCGTCGCAAGCGGCGGATGGTAGCGGTAGAACTGCTCGTTCTCCGCGCAGAGCGCTAAAATCTTGTCTACATCCCCCGCCGTCAGCGGCCGGACGGCGTATTTTTGTGAAAAATCCAGCTTCATTTCTCCGCCTTGCTGGCCGCGAGCACTTCCCAGTAGTCCTTGTAGTTTGCCTGCAAAAGCTCGGGCGTGTTCAGGCCGTAGGGGCACTTCGACATGCAGTGGCCGCAGTGGCGGCAGTTTTCGATCTGGTGCATCTTCTGCTGCCATTCCTCGGTGAGCCACGCCGCTGCAGGGGCGCGGCGCAGCATGAGCGACATGCGCGCACACTGGTTGATCTCGATGCCCGCGGGGCACGGCATGCAGTAGCCGCAGCCGCGGCAGAATTCGCCGCATAGCTCCTTGCGGTCACGCTCGATAGTCGCTTTGCGCTCATCCGTCAGCTCAACGCCCTCGCGGATACACTGCAAAAACTGATCAAGCTCGCTCTCGCGCTGCACGCCCCAGATGGGCACGACGCCATCCTGCTGCGCCATCCACGCCGCCGCCGTGAAGCCGTCGCGGATCAGGCCGCCCGCCATGCCCTTCATGGCGATAAAGCCCATGTTTGTTTCGCGGCACTTTCTGACGAGCTCCATCTCCTGCTCGCCCGCGAGGTAGCTGAACGGAAACTGCAAGGTCTCGTAGAGGCCCGAGTCGATGGCCTCGTGCGCCACGGCGAGGCGGTGGTTCGTGATCGAAATGTGGCGAATTTTGCCCTGCTTTTTCGCCTCGAGCGCCGCGTCGTACAGGCCGTCTTCTCCACCCGGCTTCGGGCAGAAGGCGGGATTGTGGAACTGATAGATGTCGATGTAGTCGGTCTTCAGCGTGCGGAGACTGGTCTCCAGATCCTTCCGGAAGTCCTCCGCCGTCTGCGCGCCGGTCTTCGTCGCCAGCACGATCTTGTCGCGCATCGACGAGAACGCCGCACCGACCTTCTGCTCGCTGTCGGAATACGCGCGCGCCGTGTCGAAAAAGTTGATGCCACCGTCATACGCCTTGTGCAGCAGGTCGACCGCATCCTGCTCTCTGATGCGCTGGATCGGCAGGCAGCCAAATCCGTTTTTCTCGATGACAAGATTCGTCTTGCCAAGCGTGATCTTGTTCATGGAAATTCTCCCTCCTATCTTGGATACCCCAAGCATAGCAAAATCGCTCTTTTTTTGCAATATCCTGTTTCCCGCTTGACAACGCGCCGCACTCCCGCTATTATGTAGGCAATCTACTATATAGACAATCTACTTATCAGGAGGCGTATGTATGACGGTCGACAAAAGTCTGCTCGCGGGCAGTACGACGATGCTTGTGCTCAAGCTGCTCGACGGGCAGGACATGTACGGATATCAGATGATCGAAGAGCTCTCCCGCCGCTCCGAGCACGCGTTCGCGCTCAAGACCGGCACGCTCTATCCCCTGCTGCACTCACTTGAGGAAAAGGAGTTCATCCGCTCCTATGAAAAAGATGAGGGCGCGGCGCGCCCGCGCCGCTACTACCATTTGGAGCGCAAGGGGCAACATTTGCTGCGGGAAAAAGAAGTCGAATGGGCGACATTTACCACTGCGGTCGATCGCGTGCTGAAAGGGGGCGTCTGCCTTGGCTCTGCCTGAAACCTTTACCCAGTTTGCCCGCACCGCGGCTGAGCAGCTGCGGTGGAAAAAGGCGCGACCGCTCGTCGAAGACGAGCTTTTGACCCACCTCTGCGACCAGCGCGACGCGCTGATGGCGGGTGGCATGGACGAGACCGCCGCGACCGCAGAATCCCTTCGTCTGACGGGCGACCCGTATGAGATCGGCACGGAGCTTGACCGTGTTCACCGTCCGAAAACACCAAAGCTTCTTTTTGCGCTCGCGGCACTCATCGCGCTTGCAGGGCTTGCGTTCACCGTGCTTGTAAGCTTTCGTGACTACGAATTGTCCTATTTTGCTGTGCATCAGAGCGTGGCGCTGCTGCTCGGCACGGCGGCGATGCTCGCGGCCTATTTTCTCGATTTTACGCTGCTCGGGCACTTTGCCCTGCCGCTCGCGCTCATGTTCCATGCCGCATTGATCCTGCTCGGTCTCCTGCCCATCGGCGGGTTCTGGCTCCGCTACATCTATGTTTCGACGCATATTCTCCTGCGCGGCCTACCGCTGCTGTTCCCGCTGATGTTCGCTGTGCTGCTCTATGCGCTGCGCGGGCGGCGCGGCTGGGGTGTCTTCGCCGCCTTTGTCTGCCTCGCGGTGCAGTGCATGTTCTGCCTGCGCGTCCCGTGCCTGCTCGATCTGGGCTTTCTGTTTCTCTGTGACAGCGCGCTGCTGATCTTCTGCGCCCGCAATGGCTGGTTCGGCCTTGGCAAAAAGTTGGAGACGCTGCTCACCACCCTGCCGCTCGCCGCCGGCATCGTGTGGGTCCTTGTTCTCGGTGCAAACTGGTTCGCGCGTCAGCTCGCCATTGTGCTTGATCCTCACTCCTACATTGACGGACACGGCTATCGAACCGTTGTACTGCGTGAACTGCTGCAAAATGCCAAATTTATCGGTCCGGGCGGCGTGGGACCGTACAGCGCACAGCACCTTGCCCGCTGGGAGGGCTTCGGCATGGTCGACTTGCAGGAGCACGCGCTGACACTGCTCGTTCACCGCTGCGGCTGGCTGGCACTCATCGCACTCGTCACGCTGCTGACGGCACTGCTTGTTCTCGCCTTCCGCCGCTGCCGCAGGCAGGAGAGTATGCTTGCCCGCCTCGTTTCCTATTCCGTGCTGCTGTCGTTCACCACGCAGGCGGCCGCCTATCTTTGCTGCGACCTCACGCTGATCCCCATCAGCGGCGGTGTAGCCTTCCCGTTTTTCACCTTTGGCATCAAGACGATCCTGCTCAACATGCTACAGCTCGGTTTTCTGCTCTCCACGCTGCGCGTCGGCAGCGTCGTGCGCGATAAGGATATTGCTGCCGGGCCGGTGCGGCCCAGACGGCGCTTACACGTAAGCTTTTCATGGGAAAACGCCTAAAGTCCGCGCCGTGCGCGGAGAAATAGCAGCGCCGCCGGCGCTGCACCACATTCCCTGCGTACCCGCAGGGGAGCGAATAAGGGGGATATTCTCTTTCCTCGGAAAGAGAATATCCCCCTTTGACCCCCAAGAGAAAGGGACTTGATTGGCAGTCTCGGGCTTGAACAGTCTTTATGCCTCCGGAATGGGAATGCCTACGCGGCGTTGCCGCGTTAGCGTTGCTATACGATTTGGTTTGCTTCTTTCATCCGCTGCCGCTCTGCTGATCTTGTAGGAGTGCAGCCTAACTTCCGTCTATCGCGGCACTCATCAATGCGGCGAGCGCCAGCAATGCCGCATTCCGCACGCAGTCTGCCGCCCAATGTAACGTCATTCGCGCCTCACGACAGTAAGGCGCGGTTGCTGTCAGGTCGCGACTCGCAGGGATTCATGGCGAAGCCATGTACACCGCACTTACATTGCGCAGCGCGTGCAGCTCTTCGAGCTACAAACTGCCAATGTAAAATTTCTCTCGGGGGATTTAAAGGGGGATACTCTCTTTTGAAAGAGAGTATCCCCCTTTAGTTGCCCGTTTCCGCACAGTGCGGAAAACCGCCGCTGCACGGTGCAGCAGCAGATCACAGCAGTGTATCAATGCCGATTTGCACTTCCGCAAAGTCAGCAGATTCGGGACCTCCGAACCGAGAGACAAATTCTTCCTCGGAAAGAATAGGAACCCCCAGTTCCTTTGCCTTTTTCGTCTTCGACGAATTCGATTCCCCGTCGTTGCTGACGAGGTACGTTGTCTTCCCCGAGACGCTGCCGGTCACGGCGCCGCCTTGCTGTTCGACGTAGGCTTTGAACGCGCTGCGGTTTTTGAAGAGGTGCACATCGCCCGTGATGACGAAGCTCAGACCTTTGCAGGTTCCGTCGGCCTCCTGCTTGGGGGCGACGTCCTCCAGTGTGAGCTCTGCCATCAGGCGGTCGAAGAGGTTTTTGTTTTCATCGTCAGCAAACCAGTTCAGGAGCGCGTTTGAACGCTCGACGCCGATGCCGTCCACGTCCTCGAAGCCCTCGCCGCTCTCGATGCGTGATAAAAAGCCCTTCGTGCCGAGCGCTGCGATGAGCTTCTTACCCGCGTCCGCGCCGATGTTTGGGATGCAGAGGGCGAAGATCAGGTGGATGGGGTCGACTTTGCGGCTCTTTTCGATGGCCGCCAACAGGTTCGCGCAGGACTTTTCGCCAAAGCCTTCGAGCTTTACGATCTCGTCCGCGTGCGCGTCCAGATGATAGAGGTCGGCAAAATCGCGCAGATAGCCGCGGTTGACGAACTCGTGCAGCGTTTGCACGGAGAGGCCGTCGATATCAAGCCCGCCCTTGCTCGCAAAGCGGACAAAGCGCTTCAAGTGCTTGGCGGGACAGTTCGGATCGGTGCAGCGCAGCGTCTTCACGCCGCTTACCGGGCTGATACGCACCTCGGTCGCCGCGCCGCAGACGGGACAGACCGTCGGGACTTCATAGCCGCCCTCGGCCCTGACGACCGCGATGCACTTCGGGATGATCTTGTTGGCCTTGATGATGCGAAGCTCGGTCTTGCGGTCCTTGCCGATGCCGAGGCGCTCGAGCTCGCTGACGTTGCAGAGGCTTGCGCGCGTGACAGTCGTGCCCTCGAGCTGCACAGGGTCAAAGACCGCGACCGGCGTGATGGTTGAAGCCGCGCACGACCATTCGATGTGATCGAGCACCGTGTCGGCGGACACGTCCGCCCACTTGTAGGCAAGACCCGCGCGCGTGGCGTGATGGCCCGTCACGCTGCCGGTCGCGGCGTAGTCCGTGTCGTCGTAGGTGATGACAAGGCCGTCCACGGGAATGCCCATCTCGCCGGAGTCGACCTTTTTCGTCCAGCGTGCGATGGCGTCGGGCAGATTTTTCGCATCCGTGTGCTCGCGCTCGACTGTGATGAAGCCGAGCTTTTCCAGATAGTCCATGCGCGCGCCCCAGGAGCGGATCACTTCATCCGTGTGGACGAGCGTAAAGGCGTTGAACGTCACGTTTCGCTCTTTCACCTTGTCGAGATTCGTCTTGTCGAGCGCCAGCGTGCCGGCGGCGAGGTTGCGGGGGTTTGCGTAGCGGTCGTCCGCGTCCTCGAGCGTATCGTTGATGGCCTCGAAATCTGCGTAGGAGATGGTCGCCTCGCCGCGCACGACGAGGTGGCCCTTGTCGCTGATTTTCGCGGGAATACCGCGGATGGCGGAGGCCATATAGGTGATGTTCGTGCCGACGGTGCCGTTGCCGCGCGTCAAAACGCGCGTGAGCGCGCCGCCGTCATACGTCGCCACAAGCGTCGAGCCGTCGAGCTTCCACGAGAGCCAAATGTCGCGCTCGCCCGCCCAGTCCTGCAATTCCTCGACCTTTTTCGTCTTGGCGAGCGAGAGCGCAGGGTACTCATGCGCTTCCTTCTCCCCCTCGCCGTCCATTTCGTTTCCGGAATGGCTCGTCACCTGCGTGGGACTGTCGGGCCGGACATAGCCGGTCGCTTTTTCCAGAGCGGTCAGCTCGTCAAACAGAGCGTCCCACTCGTAGTTCGTCATTTGCTCCTCCTGCCCGCCGTAGTAAGCGTCGGAGGCGGCATTCAGCCGTGTTACGATCTCGTCGATCCGGATATTTTTGTCCATAGTGCGTTCCCTCTCTCCGGCGGTGCGCAAAAGGCAGTCAGCCGTTGTTCATGATGTAATCTTCCGCGTTCTGCTCCATGTCCTCGCCATTGCTGAAATAGGTGTAATTGTCCGGCACGGAGCCGACGATAACGGTCTCCGCCACGGAATAGGTGTTGCTGAATTTTGTCGTTGTGGAAAAGCCCGGCAGCAGGATACTGACATAGACGTCCACCACAAGGTAAATCTGGTGCTTCGTCTGGTTGATGCCCGCCGACGTGAACGCATTTTCAAAATGCGCGCTCGACGAGCCGACCGACTGCATCCGCACGCGGATCAGCGGCCCGCGCCCCGCCAAAAACGGCGAGCCGAGCAGTGTGCCGACCGGCACGGAGAGTTCCTTCGTCGTCACCTCGGAGAGCTTTTCAAGTACCTCGTCGATGATGGCGGACTGCAAACGGTTGAACTCCGCCATGTTGCTCTTGACCGCCGTGATCTTTCCCTCGTTGTCCTTTTCGAAGGAGATGAGCTGGTCGTAATCTACGCCGCCGCTGTAGATCGTCTCGTTCACGGCGGCGGTCACGATGCCGTTGACCGTATTTGACACGCGCGCCGTTGCGAGCGACGTGAGCACGGGTTTTAGGTGCGTCATTGCCACGATGGCGAGCGCCAGCAGCGCCGCGAGCAAAAACAGCACAAGCAGCAGCGCCCGCTTCTTTCCTGAAAGTCTTCTGTGTCTCCATTTCGGCACAGAGCCTCACCCCGATTCCAGTGAAGCCTATGCCGCGCGGGCTTTTCCCTATTCGCCCAGCCCCATGACGAGCTTTTTGAACGCCTTGCCGCGCTCCATGAAGTTCGCGAACTGGTCGAACGCCGCGCACGCGGGCGAGAGCGTCACGATGTCGCCGCGCACCGCACGCTCGTAGGCGGTCTTTACGCAATCCTCCAGACTCTCGCAGCGCACGATCTCGGGGCTGCCGTGATAGTCCGGGCACTCGCGCACGGCCTTTTCGATGGCGTCCGCTGTCGCGCCGCACAAAATAAGCAGCTTGACGTGCTTTACCACCTCGGGTGCAAGGGGTGCAAAGGGAATATGCTTGTCATATCCGCCCGCGAGCAGAATGACCTTTTCGTTGAACGCGTTGAGCCCCGCGATGGTACGCGTCGGGCTCGACGCGATGGAATCGTTGTACCACTGCACGCCACGGATCGTCCGCACCGGCTCGATGCGGTGCTCGACGCCGGCAAAGGTGCGCGCAGTCTCGCGCATGACCTCGTAAGGCACCAAACCGTCGAGCGCCGTCACGGCGGCGAGGTAGTTTTCGACATTGTGCATCCCCGGCAGACGGATGTCAGAGATCTGCATGACCGCTTTCTCGCATCCGTCATGGCGCAGGACGATGGTATCTCCGCGAAGGAATGCGCCGTCCGCGACCTCTTCGCGGCGGCTGAAGAGCCGCATCCGCGCGGATACCTTTTCCGAAAGAGAGCGCGTGATGTCGTTGTCTTCGTTGAAAATAGCGATGTCGCCCTCGTGCTGATGGAGATAGATATTCTCCTTCGCCGCGATGTACTCGTCCATATCCTTGTGCACATCCAGATGGTTCGGCGCAAGGTTCGTCATCACCGCGATGTGCGGTGAGCGCTTCATATCAAGCAGCTGGAACGACGAGAGCTCGACGACCGCGAAGTCTTCAGGCTGCATCTTCTCCGCGTCGCACAGCAGCGGGTGGCCGATGTTGCCGCCGAGATACACGGTCTTCCCCGCCGCGCGCAGCATTTCGGCGATGATGCTCGTCGTGGTGGTCTTGCCGTCGCTGCCCGTCACGCCGATGATCGTACATGGGCAGACCTCGAAAAAGATCTCCATTTCCGACGTCACGATGCTGCCGCGCGCTTTCGCCTCGAGCAGCGCCGGAACGTCCGGCCGCATGCCCGGCGTGTGGAAAACGACGTCCGCGCGCAGATCATCGAGGTAGCCTTCGCCAAGCTGCAAGTGCGCGCCCAGTGCTTCAAGCTGCTTCGCGCGCTCGCCGAGGTCTTCGCGGCTCTTTTTGTCGCAGGCGATGACCTGCACACCGTTTCGGCACAAAAGCTCGATGAGCGGCGTGTTGCTCACGCCGATGCCGAGCACTGCCGCTGTTTTTCCCCGCAGGGAGGATAGATATTCCTGTATCGTCATAGACGTTCATCCTTTCGTCTGCACATACAAATTCAATATATAGTATAGCGCAGGAACGGCAAAATAGCAATGCATTTTCCGTTGACAAGCCCCGCGCCATGGGATAAAATAGTTGTGCGAGTATGACAGACAGTCGCGCGGCGAGGCCGAAAGGCCCGCTGTGAGGAAAGTCCGGGCTCCACAGGGCAAGGATAACGGGTAACGCCCGCCCAGAGCGATCTGAGGAAAAGTGCAACAGAAATATACCGCCCGAGGTATGCAAGTATCTCAGGTAAGGATGGAAAGGTGCGGTAAGAGCGCACCCGTCGGCTCGAGAGTGTCCGATGCTGTAAACTCTATCCGGAGCAACACCGGTATGGGAGCAATAGGTTGGCCCGACCGCTCCCGGGGTGGCTGGAGTACCGCGGCAACGCGGCGCGTAGATAGATGACTGTCAAATACAGAACCCGGCTTACAGTCATGCTCGTGCAAAATATGAGAGGGACGGCGGAGATCGCCGTCCCTCCCGTTTTTTCTTTTCTGACATAAACTGTCCAAAATGCAGAAAAAGCGGCGGGAGCTCCCCGCCGCTTTTCTTTTTTATGAATCAAACTTCCTTCTTGCCGATGCGGATGAGACGCACGACCACAGGGCTCAGCACCACGTTGAAGAGGAGCTCGAAGATAAAGTTCGCGCCGACAAGGCCAACGATCATATACTGGCCGACATTCGCGCCAAAACCCATCGCATCCGCCCAGCCGCCGATGGTCTCCATAAAGAAGAGCAGGCAGCCGATCAGGAACACGCCGGTATTGACCACCGGACAGACCACTGCGGCCACCGCCACGGCAAGCGTGCGGTTCTTGTTCTCAAGCGCCTTGTAGACAAGGCCGGAGAGAAGGCCCGCCAGCGTGCCCTTGACAAGCACCGTCAGGATCGTGCCAAGCGCGTTGACGCCGAGGAACGCCGCCGCGTCGCCGCTGAGCAGCACGACCACGCCGAACACAAAGCCGAGCCACGCGCCAGCACCTGCGCCGTAGAGCGCCGCACCGATAACGACCGGCACCAGCACCAGCGAAATGCTGAACGTGCCAAACCGGATAAAGCTGCCCATCAGCTGCAGAACGATCACAATAGCGGTGAACAGACCGAGACCAACGATCTTCTGCGTGTTGTTGTTCTTACTCATATGTTTCTCCTTTCACCCGGCCGTCCGTGCAAGGGAGGGCTATACAGGTGTTACAGCAGGAGCGCGCCGCGGAAAAAGCTCCTCCTCACAGCGCACCTTGTTTTTCTGCCGAAACTGGACGTCCGACGTACCGAGATATAATACCAAACAACGGTGACAATTTCAAGTGGAATATTTATATATTTTTATAGGATATCCATATAAGTCAGGCGGCAAAAAAGAGCTTGAGAAAATCTTCTCAAGCTCTTTTTAATCTCCATGATGTATGTCACAACAGAAGCTGCCGTGTACGCCGCAGCAGGACAAAGATATGTCACAACTGCGCGCTCTTTCCTGCTGAAAAAGTCAGCATTTGCAAGGGGTTTAGTCCTGGTCCCAGTTGTGGTAGGTATTTTGCACGTCCTCTTACATTTTGAAAAATTCCAACTGTCACGCCAACGCCACACAATTCTGCGCCTGACTAAGCCTGATTTTCCAGTGCATTTTCATTTGGCAAATTCTGTTGTGCGGATACGCCGCTTTATTCGAGCGTCATATCCGTTTTCCTGTAAATAATCATAACAGAACTGCTTCCCTTTTTCAAGCCCAAAAATCAAAGTCCTACCCCTACCTGATAGGCTTCCTCTCTCCCCCTTTGACCTTTTCTCTCCCGAAAATGTAAATTCGACTATCCAAGAACTGTGCTGCTCTTATGAGTGGTGCAGTTCTTTTTATATATTCAACTCACCCAAGAAAGGAGGTATCTCCATGGCGTTCTTCATTTTCTTTGTGCTCTTCGTATTTCCGTTCCTGCAAGCTGGCCCGCTGGATAATTGGGCCTCATTCCTCGCGTGGGCAATTTTCATCATTATCCCGCTTACCGTCACTGTCCTGCTCAGCATCACAACCGCGCACGAAGATGACAGCGGCAGCAAGAAAAATTGAACCTGAATGTTCAAGCGAAAGGAGGTGTCTCAGATGACCGGTGAAGGTATTGCTCTCTGCATCGAAATCCTGCTCGTTCTCATCATTCTCTTTGGCCGTATCTAATCACAGCACCAACCACAGACCTATCCACCAACCTACATCAAGAAAGGAAGTAAACACTATGTCAAGAAATGAGCTTATCGCCAAAATCGAAGCCCTCAACGAATGGGAAGCCATGATGGAAGAAGCCAAAACTGAGGCAGACGCCATCCGCAGTAGCATCAAGGCAGAAATGGAGGAACGCGGTGTAGAGGAATTGCAGGCTGGCAGCTACATCATACGCTGGACCTCTGTACTTTCGAACCGCTTTGATTCTGCCGCCTTTAAGCGTGTGCATGATGACCTCTACAAGGCTTTTACGAAACAGGTCGCATCCCGCCGATTCAGTATCAGCGCATAAAAAAAGCCCCTTGTCTGACTGCCTACCAAGCCACAGACAAGGAACTTCATACCACACACCAAAGGAGCGGGTACAGCGATTATACTGTATTCGCTCCTGACTTTCAAGGAGGAAATTACCGTGAAACAGCTAACGTCTTATAATCGTGTTGCAGGATACCTCAACAAGCTGTTCGACCTGCTCAACCAACGCTTTTTTGAAAATGAACTATCAAGACCGACCATCACTATTCAATCCACGCCACGAGCATATGGACACTTCTCTATGAGAGATGACACTTGGGTATCGGTCACGGGAAGCAGCAATGAAATAAACATCGGAGCCGGAACGCTCGCAAGACCCATTGAAAACGTCTGCGCAACGCTGCTTCACGAGATGGTGCATTACTACTGCCACGTCAACGGCATCAAAGACACAAGCCGAGGCAATACCTATCACAATAAGCGTTTCAAAACCGTTGCCGAGAGCCATGGACTAAAGGTATCCCACCACGAGAAGTACGGTTGGACGCTCACAGAGCCGAATGACGAGCTTTTGACCTTCGTTCTGGAAAACGACCTGAGCGACATCCTCATCACCCGCAATGAGTTCTACGGCGTATCGGTGTCAGGAACAGGAACGCACAGCAACACCCCGCCTCTCCCGCCGAAGACAAGCAGCAGTCGGAAATATATCTGCCCCTGCTGCGGGAACAGTGTTCGGGCTACCAAGAGCGTTCACATTGCTTGCTTGGATTGTAAGGAGCCAATGATTCTTGCATCTTGAGATTCAATAAGAAATTATTATAGATTTCCTTTCTCTGAGCGACGCAAGGCAGGGGGGCTATCCTTATACCCCGAAGCTGCTGCGAACGATTCTGAGAGGAAAAAGATAATTAAATATCTTATTGAGCAGTGTGTTCTATCCCTCACCGGCACTATCCAATAAGGTATACCTTTACAACCACACCAAAAACCGATGGATTTCCTGTCTGAGAACCACCAAAAGCAGTTTTCGGATATGTGCGGAAATTCATCGGCTTTTTCATACACTTTTCAAGGAGGTTATCATGGAAAACAGAACCTACTACTACGCCCGTGTTAGCACCAAGGAACAAAATCTTGACCGTCAGCTCAATGCTTTTCGACAGCTCGGCGCGACTGACCGTGATATCGTGACCGATAAGGAGTCAGGGAAAAACCTCGACCGCTCAGGCTATCAGGCACTCAAGACAACCATTCTCCGTCAGGGGGATACGCTCGTCATCAAGTCCCTCGACCGACTTAGCCGCAATAAGGGTGACATCAGAGCAGAGCTGCAATACTTCAAGGAGCATGGCATCCGTGTCAAAATCATCGACCTACCCACAACAATGACCGACTTCCCCGTTGGGCAGGAATGGGTACTTGAGATGGTCAACAATATTCTCATCGAAGTTCTCGGCACGATAGCAGAGCAAGAGCGCACGACCATCAGGCAGCGTCAAAGGGAGGGAATTGAAAGTGCACGTTCAAAAGGCAAACACTTAGGCAGACCTCCCCTGCAAAGGCCCGAAAATTGGGAAGCAGTCTATGCCTCGTGGCAGCACGGAGAATTGACCGCAAGAAAGGCAATGGAGCTGACAGGGCTGAAACGCAGCAGCTTCTATAAGCTCGTCAAGAGGATGGAGCAGTAAAAGAGAAGCCCCCATGCAGCATGATCGCTCCGCGATCAGCTGCACAGGGGGGCTGTGTAAGTTCTTAACTCAGGTGCGAAGAAATCCTCTCCACATCAACATCTGTATAGGGGCATCCCATAGCAACACAAAAATTCAGCGTGTCTTGCGCCATAGTATACCGATACGAGTCATCGCTATCATTCGTGTAATAGGTTCCGTTCTTATATACGACAACACTCCTTGTCGTTCCACCAAAGCCGTTCTGAGCAGAATAATCTATGAACACATAATAGGCGTGTTCTACCTCTGTATCCTCCACAACAACGACTTTATTCAACTGCAATGAGCTTGGATTTTTTAATCTGCTCTGCAAGTCACTACAAGCGACAACCGCTCTCTCTTCATCGCCAGATAGTTCTACCTGTGATTCCCACATTGATGTAGAGTCATCATCCGAGTTGCCTATAACCGAAGTTATCATACTCTTTCCGCTCGTAACAAGAAACAGTGCACATAGCACTAATGATATCACTCCTTTAATGGATATCTTATTGCTCTGTGTTTTTAGGTAGTTATCCTTGACCATGCCGCGAATCAAAGGAATCGCAAGTACAAAATTAACTGCGGTTATTAGCCCCAATATTCCAAGATATACTATCTCCTCGATTTTTCCATCTAAGCCAAGTGCGAGCTGAACAAAAACGAACACAATCATTTCGACCACATAAAGCGGTCATAATAAGAGCGACCATTTGAAGTAATTCTTTTTTTGTGCAGCACTTACCGCATCCGCTTTCGTGCTCATTTCGGTCTCAGGATTCTCTTTCAATGGATTCCCGCAGTAAGGACATGCAGCAGCTTTGTCCGAAACCTCTTTTCCGCACTCAGGACAAGCAATCAATGCCATAGCGTTTCCTCCTCTTTCTTCCATGCTATATCTCCCCAAGCAACATGGTTATGCTGCACAGGGGGCTGTATCTATATCTCAGAATCCCTTACCATTCCAGACATTCTTCATCATAGAAATATATCTCATTGTCTCAACGTTCTTAGCGGTAGCAGCATTTTGATAAGCCGAAAACTTGACGTCATCTCCTATACTTGAAAGCATCGACGCCGAGTTATTGTTAGCGCTTTGAATCTCGTAATAAAGCGTGTACTGGTTTTCCTTTATCTGCTCAAGGTGCTCCGTTATTGTGGATAGCTGCCCGATGACAATATTCTGCCGTAACTCCATCTCATATAGGTTATATGCACCATTCGGGCCCTCGAGCCGGTCACAGCGTCCACTGGCAAGGTATTCGTAAATCGTAGACACCGCAACAAGATTCTGGTATTTGGGGTAGATAATACCCTCTTCATAAAGGTTTCTTAACGCTGCTTGTAATTTCCATTTTGCATCAAACAATACATCTCTTTCAGTATTGCTACGATTCACATAATCCGCGACTTCTTCGGAATATGCGACCAACTGCTTTCCGTACAAATCCCGCTTTTTTTGATTTTCTGATTCAATTTCGCTGAGTCGAAGCTGATACTGTCCGAGATTGTTTTCGTACTCCTGTAATTTAACTTGATACACTTCCTCTTCCCTTTCTTGTCTTCTTTTCCCATCTATCAATACACCAACTGTTGATATTGCAGCAAGTCCAGCAATTACAAAGTTAAGCACGGATAAACCGCAAAACTCTACTTCATTCGTTCCCCAAACACCCAAAATCAAAAAGGCAAGCGCCACAAAAAACAAACCCGCCGCTGCTCCACCCATATTTTGCTCATCTGGTTCTTGCGGCGGCGGCGGAATCATCCCTGATAAATATCTCGGTTCAGCAGGTTTTCTCGGCTTATTTGCTTTGACGCTTTGATAAAACTTATCTTGAATCTGCTGCGCTTCATAAACGCCTATCTCCAAATCTTTCACTCGGCGTACATACTCAAGCAGTTCTTGACTGTTCATACTATTTCTCCCCTCTATTGAATCTCAAGTTACAAGGTCGCCCCTGCAAAGGGGCTTATATCATCTGTAAAGAGCTGCCTGTTTGCGAACAACTGGAAGCAAGTCTTTCATCTCGATATATTTGTCGATGACTCTGCTCGCCATATCAAATAGCTCCTGTTGTCCATCAAGCATATAAACCATCTTTTCACCATGAAACATATTACAACGTATCCTGTAGATTACTGCGATTGGAGCGGCATAAGTACATTTGTCATTGTGTACCCAGTCAGCCACTGCTTTTTTGGCATTACGCTCACTGCTCCTGAATTTCAAACGAGAAATGACTTCACTTTCATTTCCTCCCGCATATTGAATCAATACGTCTCTGAACTGTTCACACACGCTCATCAGCTCTCCGCTTAATATTGTATCTTTGCTAATTCTTTCCATAATTGCACTCAACGAACAATGCCGACCAAAGTAGCTGTCCTCAAATACTGCCCACTCGACAGAAAATGCACCGATGCTCTCAAGCGTTTTGTTCTCTACTCTGTCCATAACATAATCCTCCTTATCTGTATCATTTTGTTCATTATATCTTGTCGCGTTAAACACGTCAATAGTGCTTATCAGATTATTTTGTTGCACGCTCTTTTTGGATACACTGTCCATAAAGGTGGTGGAACATTTGGAGAACGAATATCTGAAACCCTACTTCGACAACACCGAGCGCTTGGAAAACCTGTCCTATGCGATTGGCTACTACCGCAAGGAAAAAGGCTTGTCACAGGAGCAATTGGCTGAGAAATTAGGCATCAGCCGCCAGCATCTCGCAGCAGTAGAGGCTCCAAGAATGAATCGTGGTCTGTCTCTCGAACTGCTCTTCAACATCGCCTCTGTGCTGGAAATTGAGCCATACCTATTGTTGAAATTCAGGCTTCAAAAATGATTGAAAAATAACTGCTCTACCACTTGTAGCTTCTTACCAAAGTGGTAGGGCAGTTTTTGAAATTCATGCTTCCCACGAGCAAAGAGAAAGCCCCCCAGCAAAGGATCCGCGAGCGGATCCTCTGCACAGGGGGCTATATGCTGCTAACCTATTCTGCTCAAAAAGGGATATTTTCTATATCAAAAAACGAGTCTTCGTCATCTGGTAGAGTACTACCTCTCGAACTCACCCTATCTTCTAAGTCATCTTCCCATTCTCTTTGCTCAGAGTCTTCATCTTCTGTGTCTTCTTCTCTCCAAGCTCTGATAGCATCCTTTGCATAGTCTGGAAGCCACTCTAACTCAGAATCATCAAATTCTTCATCTTCTTCATCCTCTAAGCCAAATCTGTCTTCACTGTCTTTCAAGTCGTGCAGAACGCAGATAACCGTTGGTTTTCCCTTCGCCCTTTGTACTTTGAGCAATCCTGCGCTCTCAAGATGCTTAATGCACTCGCTTACAGCAGTAGGAGACATATTCAGCTTACTTGCCATGCTCCTTATGCTCTCCCATACGATACGTTCATCATGGTCTTTTCCTAATGCTTTTGCAAATCCATTTAGATATCCATACAGAAGAGCATCTGAATTCGATAATCCATCAAAGAACAATGCTCTATATGGTACAGATACAAATTTATCTGTGAGCTAAGCATTTATTTTTTTCTTCATATTAAATACCAACCTTATTTGAAATTTTTCATCTTATCTCAGTTTTCTCATCAATAAGATGTTAAGTAAAGATTTAAGCTACATGAGCCTTTGGCGAATGCTATTGTAATTTTAATTTCAGTACTTAATCTTTTAGTAATCTATTTTTAATCTTATAGTAATCTAATGGCAGCCTGTAAGTACTGGAAATACAGGATTTTTGCAATTTTCACTTTACACTTACCATAAGGTTTCTGAACACCTGTGTTGGATATTTGCATCACTCATACTCATGGACTGATTCAGTAGTGTCAGCATTTTAGTACAGTAGTGTCCAGAGCAATATCACAGGAATGCTAAAAGCCTTGATTTATACGAAATTATATGGAATATTCTCAATTCCATTCGCTACAGCTCTTTTGCTTCTGTATGTATAATAGCATATATATTTACATTATGTCAATAGTTTATAACATAATTTACATTTTATTCAATCTTTTTGAATTTATTCCTATTTTATTTTAATTTGAATAGTGCAGCATTGAATCTGTATATTTGAATACTCACATTGCCATAAGAACGCTCCTGCTCTTGGCAATTTCAACAATATCCCTATCACGCAAGCTCTTTAGGTAGGTCTGTGTGATTTGGATGTTCTCATGTCCCAGCAAGCGTGAAATGGTGTAGAGGTCAGTCCCCATCTTGACGTGCTGTTGAGCGAAAAAATGACGACAGGTATGGGGCGAAACGCGAACATCCTCTATTCCCTCTCCGTACAGCTTTACGATAATCTCTACCGCTGTAACTGTCAGCATCTTCCCATGGAATGAAAGGAAGTAATAGTCATCAGTCTTCTTGTAGAGGAAATATCTCTCTCTGACGCTCTCATACTTCATCATCGCTTTTCTGAGCACGGGTGTGATAGGAACCACTCTCTGCTTGTGATTCTTCCCGTTGATGATGATATAGTCCTCGTGAACATCTTCTGGCTTGATACTGCAAAGCTCCAAGCAGCGAATCCCTGTCTCAAAGAACATCGTTAATATCGCGCGGTCACGAATAGCCTTGAAGCTGTTCCCACTGCAATTTTTCATCATGCGCTTTACCTGTTCAGGCGTAAAGGGAGTGATGACAGGCTTTTCCTCTTTGCACCAGATGAAGTTTCCCTTCGTGTTGAACGCTCCGTAGCCCTCTCCATAGCAATATTGAATAAAGGACTTCAATCCTTTCAGAATGCCATTGATATATGTTCCCTTCCTGCGACTGGCTGTGAGCATTTTTACAAGCTGTCTCACTGTCGCTAAAGTAATTCCTTCTACGTTCTCGATGCCCACGGAATGGCAAAAACGCAGAAAGAGATTGAGGTTATTGCGATAGCCCTTAATCGTTCTTGGACTATACTGCCTAACCTCAATCTCAATCAGATACTCTTTGATAGCCTGTTCAATTTTCATCTCGGCACCCTCTATTTTGACACAATGTATGTCACAACAGAAGCCGCCGTGTACGCCATAGCAGGACAAAGATATGTCACAACTGCGGGTATCACACTGCTGAAAAAGTCAGCATTTGCAAGGGGTTTAGTCCTGGTCCCAGTTGTGGTAGGTATTTTGCACGTCCTCGTTGTCGTCGAGCATGTCGAGCAGCTTTTCCATGTTCTTGATGTCCTCGTCGCTCTCGAGCTTCACGTAGGTCTGCGGGACAAGGCTGATGTCCGCGCTGACGAAGGCGTAGTTCTTCTCCTCAAGGGCCTTGACGACGTCGTTGAACGCGTCGGGGTCGGTCGTGATCTCGAAGACGTTATCCTCGGCGTTGAAATCGTCGGCACCGGCGTCGAGCGCATCCATCATGACGGCGTCCTCGTCGTAGTCTCCGTCCTCGTTGTCGATGATGATGACGCCCTTGCGGTCGAACGACCAGCTGACGCAGCCCTGCGCGCCCATGCCCTTGCCGTACTTATCGAAGTAGTGGCGGACCTCCGGCGCGGTGCGCTGGCGGTTGTCGGTCAGTGCCTCGACGATGACGGCCACGCCGCCGGGGCCGTAGCCCTCGTAGGTGACGGACTCGTAGTTGTCGGTGTTGCCCGAGCCGAGCGCCTTGTCGATGGTGCGTTTGATGTTGTCGTTGGGCATGTTGGCAGCCTTCGCCTTGGCGATGACGGTCGCGAGACGGGAGTTGTTATTTGGATCGCCCGAGCCGCCCTGCTTGACGGCGACGATGATCTCCTTGGCGATCTTGGTGAAGGCGGCGCTGCGCTTGGCGTCAGCTGCGCCCTTCGTCTTTTGAATATTGTGCCACTTGGAATGTCCGGACATGATGTGATCTCTCCTTACAGATAGTATTGAATGACGTCTCTGTGCGACGTCGATATTACGGTTTTCACCTCGGGGAAATGCTCCTCCAAATACGCCTTGACCGTCGGACAGACGACGTTCTCTGTCGGAAAATGCCCTGCGTCGATCAGGTTGAGTCCCCGCGTATCCAGAAAATCGTTGTAGCGCAGATCGCTCGTCACGAACGTATCGCAGCCCTGCGCAATGGCCTGCGGGATGTATTCGCCGCACGCGCCGCCGCCGACGGCTACGCGGTGCACCCGCCCCCGCGGCAATAGCGCAAGCCGCCGCAGCCGAGTAATTCTATCACATCCCGCAGGAACTCTTCAAGCCCTTTTTCGCAGGAAAGTGTGCCAATACGCCCGATTTTTTCGTCGTTGAGCAAAAAAACATCGTTAAGGCCCAGTTTTTTCGCCAGACAGTCGTTCACGCCGCCGTCCGCAGCATCCAGATTCGTGTGCATGCAGATGGCGGAAATGTCGTTTTTGACGAGTGCGGTCAAAACGCCGCCGAGGCGCGTGTCGGGCCGAAGGGTCTGCATCTCGCGCTCGTGCCAGCGCACGTTCATCACCGGATGGTGGGACACGATGAGCTGCGCGCCGCAGTCGATGGCCTCCTGCACCACGCGCTCGGTGATATCGAGCGCGACTAAAATGCGCTCGACCTCCTGCTCAGGATCGCCGACGAGGTGGCCGACATTGTCCCAGTCCATCGCGCTCTCGCGCGGCGCCCAGGAAAAAATCCTCTGTTCGATCTCATGTACCGTTGCCATGTTCCCACTCCCCTTTTCTTCTCTCGATCTCTTCGATGAGATTTTCAAGATGCGCGATACGCGCCTCCTTATCTGCGAGCGACGAGACGGCGAGGCCGTCTCTCGCCCGATTGAGCTTTATAAGATGCTGCGACAGGTATTCGCCGTACAGCGGGTCGGACCGCAGCAATAAGCCTGTCAGCGCGTCCGCTTCGCTCAGCTCCTGCCCCATCCCCGCTCTCACACGGAAGACGACGTAAAGCTGCTCCTTGTCGCGCACGAGCGTCTCGCTCAAAAAGCGGTAGCCGTGCCCGCAGAGCCAGCAGCGCAGAAGGTCGATCTTTGTCTGCGGCTGCAAAATGAGCGTATGCACGTCATCATGCGTCCAGGGCGCGGCCTCGAGAATACCGAGGATCGTCTCGCCGCCCATGCCGGCGATAGCGATGGCGTCGCACTCCTCTGCTTTGATCTTCGCAAGGCCCGGGCAGAGGCGAAAATCCATGCGCTCCGTCACGCCGTATTCTCGCGCCGTCGCGCGCGCGTGGTCAAGCGGCAGCGCGTTGATGTCAGACGCAATGGCGCTTTCAATGCGCCCGTGCTGCAAAAGCCACACGGGAAGATACCCATGGTCGGTGCCGACGTCGGCCAGTCTCGCGCCCTGCGGCACAAGGCTTGCGATGCATTGCAGCCGCGGCTGAAGCTGTAATTCCTTTTCCACCGCCGCCCTCCTTTCGCTGAGCGAACAAGACGCATACGGAAGACCCGTATGCGTCCTTTTCTTATTCCTTGACAGGCTTGTTGGCCTCTTCGTTCACGAGAGCCAGCAGTTTCTCCACGTCGATCCCGTGGACCATGCAGGCCTCTTCCACCGTCTCACCGCGGGAACTGGGGCAGCCCAGGCAGTGCATGCCGATCGACAGGAAGATCGGCGCGGTCTGCGGCGCAACGTCCAGAATGTCACCGATGATAGTGTCGCGCTTAATTTCGATCATGTTTGATTCACCTCCGTGAAAATAGCTGAAAATAGTTTATCCCATTTTTCGCACTTTTTCAATAGGAAATATGAAAAAAGAAGCTGACATAAAGCCAAAAAAGAAAGACGCCCGCATTAGCGGACGTCTTTCGATCAAAACGTTTACAAGAATTACTGCTCAGCGCGCATCTTGGCGAAGCACTCGCTGCAGTAGACCGGACGGTCGGACTTGGGCTCGAAAGGAACCTTGGCCTCGCCGCCGCAAGCTGCGCAGACTGCGGTGAAGTACTCACGGGGGCCACGAGCGGCGTTCTTGCGAGCGTCGCGGCAGGCCTTGCAGCGCTGGGGCTCGTTCTGGAAGCCGCGCTCTGCGTAGAACTCCTGCTCACCGGCAGTGAACACGAACTCTTTGCCGCACTCTTTGCAAACTAAAGTCTTGTCTTCGTACATGATTTTACCCTCTCTTTGAATCAGAAAAAAATATATGCGTTCAGCGTTTGCTGATATCGCCGGAAAAAATGTGCTGCGCAGCCTTGCGGCGAACGCGCTGCACGGCGTTGTCCACCGACTTCGGAGACTTGCCCACGGCCTTTGCGATCTCGTGACAGGAAAGGCCTTCCAAATAGTACCCTAAGATCTTCGCCTCGAACTCGGACAAGTGCTTGCGGGTACTTTCGAGTAGACTCTCCACGTGGTCCCGCTCCGCGATGAGGAGCTCGGGGTCTGTGTGGCTGGGGTCTAAAGTACCGGCGGTGTAAGAAGAACTGTCAAAGGAAGGGGTATCAAGGGATATGGATTCGTTCAGCGGATAATGCTTGCCGCGGGAGGCGGCACGGAGCGCGGAGAACAGGCGGTTGCGAATGCAGATCTCTGCATAGGTGTGAAACGACGCCGCCTTGTCAGCGTCATACTCCCGTATCGCCTGAATGAGACCGAACATGCCCTCCTGAATCAGATCCTCCCCGTCGCCGCCGGCGAGGAAAAGCGGACGCGCACACGCGCGCACCATTCCGTAATAGCGCGTGACAAGAAGCTCTTCTGCTTCCCTGTCGCCCGCGGCGGCCATGGCGCACAGCTGCTCATCCGTGCAGGCTGCAAGCTCTTTATGATGGCTCTCACTCTGATGATACTGCATGTATTATACCTTCTGTGCTCAGGTTTTGTCAAGTATTTACGAAAATTCAGTATTAGCGCTAACGATTTTACAGCATTTTTATCACATTGACCAAATTCTCGGCCGCAAGAAGGGCGATTTGTTCTGTTTTTGCCTCAACCATGACGCGGATGAGCGCTTCCGTGCCGCTCGGGCGGACGAGCACGCGTCCCTCGCCGGAGAGCTTCCCCTCCTCCTCCGCGATGGCCGCGGAGAGTGCATCGGACGCCATGATGGCATCCTTGACGCCGCGCTCATGCGAAACGGCGACGTTGAGCAACACCTGCGGATACTGCGGGCAGACGGACGCAAGCTCAGAGGCCTTCTTCCCGCTGCGCGCGAGCACGTCGAGGAACTGAAGCGCCGTCAGCTGACCGTCGCCGGTCGTGGCGTAGTCGGTGAAGATCGTGTGGCCCGACTGCTCGCCGCCAAGCTTGTAGCCGCACTCATTCATCTTTTCGAGCACGTTGCGGTCGCCCACGCTCGTGCAGACGAGGCCGACGCCGTTTTCGCGGCAGAACTCGTGAAGGCCGAGGTTCGACATCACCGTCGCAACGATCGTGCCGCCCGAGAGCTTCCCGCGGCGCTTCATGTCCGAGCCGCAGACGGCAAGCACCTTGTCGCCGTCGATAACGCCGCCCTGCTCGTCGACGAGCAGGCAGCGGTCCGCATCGCCATCGAACGCGACGCCGATGTCATAGCCGCCCGCGACGACCTTTTGTGCAAGGTCGTCGAGATGCGTCGAACCGCAGTGGTCGTTGATGTTCACGCCGTCCGGCTCGCGGTGGATGAAGTCACAGAAGCAGCGGAAGCGGCCAAAGAGCTCCGGTGCCGTCGCGGACGACGCGCCGTTCGAGCAATCGACCAGCACGCGCAGACCGGACAGGTCTCCTTCGATCGTGCCAGCTAAATGGTCGATATACGCCTCGCGCGACTGCCGCAGACCGTGGCGCAGGACGCCGATCTCGCCGTGCGTCGCGGCGGGATAGATGTCGGTGAGAATTTTTTCTTCGACCTGCTCTTCGATCGCGTCGGGCAGCTTGTAGCCCTTTTCGTTGAAGACCTTGATGCCGTTGTGCTCGTAGGGGTTGTGCGAGGCGGAGATCACGATGCCCGCATCCGCGCCTTTGAGCACGGTCAGGTACGCGACCGCCGGAGTCGGCAGCACCCCGAACGGCATCACGTCGCCGCCGACGGAGCAGATACCCGCGATCAGCGCACTTTCGAGCATATCGGACGAAATGCGCGTGTCCTTGCCGATGGTGATGACCGGCTTTCTGCCCTTTTCTTCCTTCAAAACGGCCGCGATGGCCTTGCCCGTACGGAACGCAAGATCAGCCGTGAGATTTTCTCCCACAACGCCGCGAATGCCGTCGGTGCCAAACAGTTTTCCCATGATTTTGATTCCTCTTCTCAAAAAGATTTGAAGTTTTGCCGTAAAGTAGTTTGCATTTATAGACTAAGCTGTTCCGGCACTTCGTCCATGCTCTTCGGCACGGAGAGGCCTAAGTGCTCATATGCCTTGCGCGTGACGCAGCGCCCGCGCGGCGTGCGCTGCAAAAAGCCGAGCTGCATGAGATACGGCTCGTAAACGTCCAGCAGCGTGACGGCTTCCTCGCCGATGGTCGCCGCCAGCGTCTCGATGCCGACGGGGCCGCCGCCGTAGTTTTCGATGATGGCGTGCATCATCCGGTGGTCGATGGGGTCTAATCCGAGGTCGTCGATCTCGAGCGCGCGGAGCGCTTCGTCCGCGACCTCCTTCGTGATGACGCCGTCGGCACGCACCTGCGCATAGTCGCGCACGCGCTTGAGCAGGCGGTTTGCAATACGCGGGGTGCCGCGGGCGCATTTGGCCAGCTCCAGCGCACCGGGGCGGTCGATGGGGATATTCAAAATGCCCGCGCTGCGCATGATGATGGTAGCCAGTTCATCCGGGCTGTAGGGTTCCAGCTTGAGCAGAATGCCAAAGCGGTCACGCAGGGGCCCGGTCAGCTGGCCCGCGCGGGTGGTTGCGCCCACCAGGGTGAACCGCGGCAGGTTGATGCGGATGCTTTGGGCGCTGGGGCCCTTGCCGATCATGATATCCAGCGCGTAATCCTCCAGTGCGGGGTACAACACTTCTTCCACCTGGCGGGAAAGGCGATGGATCTCATCAATGAACAGGATATCACCCTCCTGCAAATTGGTCAGCAGAGCGGCAAGATCGCCGGGCTTTTCGATGGCCGGGCCGGAGGTAATGCGGATCTGCACGCCCATCTCCTGCGCCACAATGCCGGCCAACGTTGTTTTGCCAAGACCCGGCGGGCCGTACAGCAGAATATGGTCCATCGGTTCCCCGCGCTGCTGGGCGGCGCGCAGGTAAATGCGCAGATTGTTTTTGGCCTTTTCCTGACCGATATAATCATCCAGCGTTTTGGGGCGCAGGCTGACTTCCTCGGCGGCATCGGCCGGGGCGGCGTCCGGGCTGACCAGGCGGCTGGGATCCACCGTATATTCCGTATTTTGGCTCATTCAGGTCACTCCTTTACGCACGCGAAAGCCCGCGCAGTGCAATTTTGATAATATCCTGCACCGGCAGG